>Ga0307515_10001418_pt1 | contig 54231 bp, 46 predicted proteins | sample 17_EM_MG_FD_194513 | JGI IMG/M metagenome (GOLD analysis project Ga0307515, IMG submission 194513) | Populus trichocarpa ectomycorrhiza microbial communities from riparian zone in the Pacific Northwest, United States - 17_EM | ecosystem: Host-associated > Plants > Roots > Unclassified | place...
AGGGATTATTTGAGACAACCATCAGCAGATGTCCTTTCCCTCGAACAAAATCCTATTAATATATAGCGATTAGGCAATTCCGGCGGTCATACACCGCAGTTTATCCCTGTTATCAAACACACAACATCAGACCGACTTTTTGCAACTTGCGGGGCGGTGGGAAACCCCTGCAACTTGCAGCTGTACCCAGCAGGATTCATCTTGAGCATAATGATCATGTTTGGGTGGAGGGATTATGTCTCTGTCTAGAACTACAGTTTTCTACTTATTGTTGGTTCCATGATGTCTCGAGTTTATAGTCAAATTGAAGCTGGATGTGAGATACCTAGATGTTGCTTTTGAAACGAATGATATACCACATTATCATTTGATCCTAAGACTCAAGAGTTATTAGTTGCACGAAAGGCCACAAGGTGAAGTCCGATGAATAAAGTGAAGCATGGCATGTCTTACTCCAATAAAAGTTTTATTGGCGTCGATTACAATGTTCCTTCGACATAGTACAGATCACTCTATATGGTGATGTCTAATACTTCAGAAAGCCTCGATACGGTCCGTGCGCTATCAAGCAGGGCTTTTATAACTGTGCCGAAGCTTTAGTACGTCCCGCTAGACCGGGGATTATATGTCTGATAATTCGGCTTTGCCGTCATATCGCTTAAAGCTCTATAACGTACTGCATTCCACCCAGAGTCCTCAACCATCCTAGCAGGCTGGTGTCCTTTGAAGCCTTCTAGCACGGATGGTATTTTAGAGGCACCGTGAAGCGTACATTAAACAATACTAGGAAATAACTCCAGATACTTAAAAAGGCCTTTACTAAGGACAAGCTACTGGATCCTACCTCCTACCGAATGGTCGAAACCATGGAAAAGAAATATGGGAACTGTAAATCGCTCGCCCTCGGCTAGCTTATGAAAGCTAAAAGGGTCCTTACGATGAGAGAAATACAAACCGTACTTTCTGTGAAGCCACACACGGTCTCGCTGGACGCAGATGACATGCCAAAAGAACTGGCTATAAATGACATCTGCGCTGGATTGGTTGTCGTCGATGACAAGAGCAAGATCGTTCGGCTTGCTCACTTTACTGTGGCAGAATTTCGTCGCGAGAATATACTCACCAATATCAAAAGTATCCGGACGCCCGATTTCAGGCCGTAATCTGAGACATTGCATTAAATAACGAACTGTTTTAGGTATAATGAGGTCATGAATAGAGTTTTGCACAGACCCATTTTCTTTTTATGACGAGTAATCTAATCTAATCAATCTAGAGTCCGCCTGGTTACTTTTGATATCGGCGAGTAGTCCCGGACGATGTCGACCTTAATCTCGCGGTAGCCTGTACCTTTCGTTCGACATCTTTGGCGATGGCGCATGCGTGGGCTGGGATGATTTGAAACACCAACATGTGGTAATTTAGCCGGTATACAGGTTGCTCTAGTCAGTTCACGGAGAATGTCATTCCGCGGAATAACCAGTCAGTTCACCTTCCGTTAATGAACCAGTCAGATCCGCGCTCCGCGAACTGACCAGGGCTACTTATGTTCAATCAAGAGTAACAATTACTCCAATCGCAAATTTATGAATACATGAAATATGCATACTTCATCACTCTTTCAAATTCTGCACTCCAATTTACCATGTCTTTAATATTTGCAGAATGGTTGTGGCAAAACATTGATTTCGGTATTTTTTGGGTGTTTTTATAAAGCCACCCAATCAATTTTAAAGATATTGTAAATTAAAGATGGGGAAGTGAAAGAGTGATGAATTATGCTAATTTCATGTATGCATCACTTTGTGATCAACAAATACTTGTAGACTTAATTGGACCAAGTTTTTGTCATTTTTGTCAGTGCAGCTGAACAGAGATATGGCAAACTTTGTTTCGCCCGATTTTTGTATGATTAGCTGTATCCCTCAACGAAGTGACCGTCAGCTCACGGAGCGTGTAGGCTCCGCGAGCTGACCGGTCAGTTCAAGGAGCCCAGTTACTCTGCAGGTTGTCCGGTCACTCCGTGGACTGACATCCTCCGTGAACTGACTAGAATATAGGTTCCTGGACCTGTCCGGAGAAGCTCCCATGTATCCAACCCATTCCTCGGTTATGCTGCCCACAACCTAACAACTCATCTGGATTGTTGCGACAAACGTTCAACAATTGGCATATGTTGGAAGTTATTGAAAAGCATGGGTAATTCGGCTTCTTTCCTTCAGTTACCCATCAGGCGGGCCTACGATGAGTTCCCAAAGGATGTCAACCATTACATGTAGCGTCGTACATTGGTGATGAGCTGCTGGTGGAGCGCCTTATTGAGGGAGGTGATAACGTCTTTAGCACGAACAGCGCTACTACATGTAGCTGCACTGAAGGGTCATGAAGCGGTTATGCAACGCCTCATTCAAAATGGTGCTTCAAATTCGGCCACCAACGGAAATCTTTCAACACCACTGCACTTCGCCGCGCTGCACGGGTTTGATAGGGTCGTGAAGCTGCTCATTGGCAACAAGGCCGTGATCGAGCGCAACGATCGGAAGGGGTTTACTACACTGCACAACGCTGCAAAAATGGGAAACAATGCGGCATTCGAGGTACACGGTGTTGGACTAGGCTGCCTTGCAAGGGTTTGATACTAAAATCATTCTGCTGCTTAACCACTTTGCAAATATCGAGGCTCAGCAAAGTATAGGACGTACCCCGCTTTCCCTAAGTGTCCAATGTAGGCATGCGCCCACGGTGAGGTTATTACTTGAGCACGGAAGGGATATCGATGCGCCGGATTTCTGGGGAGAGACTGCACTAGACGTGGCTAAAAGATGCAACCTTCGTAACGTCGTGCATTTTCTAACCGGGCACAGTACGAGGGATATGTTGGATACGAGGAAACGTCCCATCGATTGACATCCATACACATCGAGCAAATCGCCGGTGGCTGGGGGTAATGAGGAAGGCAGGGTTGGGGGTGGCTCTTGCGGTGCCTTCTTAGCTTCAACACAATTCAACATGCTTTTGTTGTAATTTCGTTGCTTCGTTTGGTTCCTCTTCGGTATCCGAGGCTGGCTGTCGGTACGGGACAAATTATGGAAAATCAAAGTCTCCATATTTATTGCAAACAGTGTCAACTCGCTTAAGGTAAACTGCAATACATTGTTCTCCGGAATAACCCACACGTATTACAGAATTTTAGACCCCATATTAACCAAATCTATATACTCAACTGAAAGTGAACCACTACCGACATGTTGATCCAGTCCAATTCTTCCACCCAACCCCGTCCCCATTTCCCACTTAACCACTAAGGCACTTCTAACTTGACGTGAAATGAACCTATCCCTGCGGACACAGATTGCGCTGGTGAACCCAGCCCAGTACTGGCCGCCGTCGATTTTAATGCAGTTGTCGCTGCCGGTGGCTCCGACTTATTGATTCTTCCCTGGTTTATGGCACAAATCAAATTTATCGCCTCTTTTCAGAAAAGGTATCAGTAACTGACAGAGGCCGGCGAGGTGGCGAGGGCAATGATAGTAATAGCTATAATTTCATGGTTGAGAAAGTGTACGAGCATGAACTAATCGGCAGTGCACTTTTCGAGTAACTTTTGGTTACTCTGACTCTCGGCTATTCCCACAATTTGAAATCAGTGCAACTACCGAGGTGAATTTTCAAGTCTCTGGACACGCTAGCTAATGATTAGATGACTACGATAAGATCATCCAACTTCGATGTGTAGCTACAAAACCTTTGATGTATCGCCAAGGGCGCTTATGATAGGATGTCCGGAGACTTGAAAATCCGAGTATATAACGTAACTTCAACAATAGAAGCCTAGAGCCGACATATTCATGTGAGCACATTACTAGCCGAAAGTTGCGGTTCTGTTTTAGTCTACGGTGTTGGGCCCGCCAATGCCTGGTTAACAGCACTGTGTTGTAACGCAAGCCGTTTACGTAGAGTTTCAAACCATGCAGCACACACCCTTCGCGCTTCTGCTTCCGATTCATCATACAAAATTCACTGCCAAAAAATTGCATACAAGTAATATTTCACTAAGAACATCTAGTCATTCAGCGTATTGGATAGATTTGTTACTGTTGTTTAATCGTACTGTACTCAGTTTATTTGATGACAGTACCCGTATAATCCTGCTGAATAGAGGAGTTCCCTACCTTCTACCCTTACTCCGCTTTCAAAACCTGGTAATAAAATTGAACGAAGGACGGTAGTGAAAGTGAAAGGCGGAACAGAAACAGTTCGTTGACAGCGAGAGAGTTCTGTAAACAAATGACGGAGGAAAATACAAAGGGAAGAATGCCTCATCTAGGCTTCTTAGGGTAATTCACCATGTCCATGGCCGTAAGGAAGTCTAACACTACTTGATCTAAACGGCTTCGATATTTACCGATGCAGATACATTCCCGTCTGACCGCCTTCAATTGCGTAGCTCCCGCTACTCGTTCATACTCACCTGTAGTGGCAAAAGAGTTATTTTTACTTCTGAGTTGTTACACATTATTAACACTTATCGTGCTCTCGTTGCCCATGGTTCTTGAGATAAGTCGCAGTCGGAGCATGTCCGAACTTCAGTCAATAATACCTCGCTATGGTATTGCGTAGATTTGGCTGTTTCACCAAGTATTCCTGATGATTCGGGTATGCTTCGTATTGCTGAAGTCTGTTTCCGACAAATGTAATAAGGTCCATCCTTTTCAGTGACTACTTATCACTGACATGCGCCACGCTCCAGTTGGTACTGGTGGAAATGGATATAGTACACTGATCCTGACTCCTGACTGACCGGCTCTTTCCCCCTACAGCGTTCTGTTGTCCCTGGGGCAAACCGATATGGTCGTGCCTCCTGGGCTAAAATAGATATATGTGAATCGACACCTAGAGGATATCACGATAACTTGAAAGCACTTAGCTCCACTTCCTCATTACAATTTCACCCCCGCTTTTTGTCGCCGTATTCGTTCTCCATTCCGCCTTACACTCCACAACTATGCGCACCATTAGTCGACTCATCCCTCTACCTCTGTAAGTAATATTACATGATGGACTACACTGAGTACTCTAGCTGCATTTCCTGTAACACCTCTGGCGGTACCATGCTCCTCGGTATGAGAGCAGTTTTAATACATGAACCAGTTATTCTGACTGGAATTGTATGAGTACGTAGAAAATGGAAAAAGCTGGGCTGAACCAGTTTTCTTTTGAGCTGAAGAATCTTGAGTGTAGATATGTGTCAGGAGTCGGGGGTTTGTGAATTTTCTCTGGGCAAGGATTGAGATGGGGATATATACATGACATGAAGGAATGGTTTATCTACGTGTAGTTTTTGCGATTACAGTAGCCTCAACCTGAACAGCGCTAACTACTTGCTGGGTTTTCAAGTTCATTATAAGCACCCTAGGCGACACATCAAAAGTTGGGTGATACATCAAACTTGAATGACAAGAAATAATATTATCGCAGTCATCTAATCATTCACAGGGGATACGGAGACTCGAAATATCAGCGAGTATCGGCTATGCCATGTAAAATCACTCGCCGGGCTTCAAGCTCGCCATGTTGCATATTCAATAGCAAGAGCGGTAAATGGTGGTAAAGGGTGGCACTGAAGTTCGTGAAAATCACCTATATATATATCGAGCCTCTCTCCTCTCTTTTGTACCCTGGTATATACGTGGCCACAGCTATCCCCTCCATTTGTAACACTGCTGCTACGATATGGAAAGGGAAAACCTGTGTATAGACTTCAGGTATAGACAAGAGAGAAGGGGAAAGACATGAGATATATACAAGAGGCATCAGCTCCGGTTAATAGCGGATGTGTATTAGATCTGTAACATCGACTCAGGTACATATGTAACAACCGCTGTTACGTTATGGAAGTTGGGGAGAACCGTGTGCGTGTATTCTATGGTACAGAGAAGAGAGAAGGAGAAAGACTCGAGATATATACAGGAGGCATCTGCCCCTGCAGCAACACCGTGTATCAGACCTGTAACATGTCTCCGGCACAAGCACACCTGTAACAACCGCTCAAGCACGGTTGACGAGTGAGTTACAATGACTGAGTATAAGGACACTAAGGAAGTTGCCAAATTCGCTCGCGATCCCACGAATACTAGAGCATATACTTGGTAACTCTACTATCTTCGCCTTTGCTTCTTCTATTCTTCCATGTTCACCTCCCGTTCATCCACCTCAACCTTTTGGCTTTTCATTGCTCGAATGAATTTCGCGGATGTTGGCATTGCGGGGTACCATCTTCACTTAAATACCGCCTGGCTTAACTTCGGCTGGTCTTTGACATAACGCTAGTGTATCCTTTGAGACCGTCTCAGGATAGGGCATGGCGGTAATACGGACTCTTTCACTCAGCAGAATCTAACACTCAAGACCAGGGTATTTGTGGTTAGCGACTGAACTTGCATCATATTTGGTACAATTTCAATGGATACTAGTAATAAATGACAGAAATTCATCAGGCATATACAAACATGAGAGCTACTATATATATTCTACTGGCCATATGGCGCTTATGGACACTGTCGGCATGGATCCCAATGTCGAAAGCTTCGGCATGCAGCATGTTCTGCGTGCGGCATTTCGGTGGCCACGGTATTTCAACTGCTTAATAAGACTGTTTAAGAGTCTGCGGTCGCTATGGATAGACTGATCCATGTGCATAGGTGAAGCAGTACGTAATCTGTAGCATCCCGGTAGCCCTAGTAAATATCGATTCTTGTATGATCTTGTTGGAGTATCAATACACTGCGGCGTATATACCTCAAAACCGGAGTTGCTGGAGTCCGAGGTAAGGTTGATTGGTATTCTGGTGCTTTGCTTCAGGTGAATTTACTGGTGGGGATTGAAGTAGGGCTGCATAGTCGCTAGGGATCTGTCTGAAGCAGTTGATCCCTGTTGACGGATACCAAAAATATTACATTATTACCTTTTGCCTTGCCTCGGAAGGGTAGTAGGTAAAAGACAACTCATTTACTTCATTATAGGTCTGAGAATTGTGTAAACGAGGAAATTCCTGCGTATACAAATACGTATGATATGCGATGCAACAATAACCTGTCATATAAGGAAAAGTAACAAATTGTAACAGCTTTTATTCATTTCTCCATTATTTCTTAAGCGGTGTAATGTGATTACTACGCACCATATTATTTAATCTTTTTCTGAATGGAAGACGGTCCGACGGAACGCGGGAGGAGCACCGGCCAACATTAAACAAATTATTTGGGTTGCGAAAATAACCGTATTTTATGAAGTTGAAAAAATAAATCCAAACTTGGGACCTTATATATCAATAAAAATAGGTAAAGAAACATGATGTACTCTACTTGTGAAGAGCGTACCTTGCAGAGCTAGGCTGTAAGTTTAAATCCCGGCAAAAATGGACGTTTTTCTCTTCGTCCTCCGTGTATGTACGGAAGGGTGAAAATTCCACTTATCCTAGTAGTGTACAGTAGGCAAATTCTCAGAGGTGGAAAATAAAATTGGGAATGTTTTACTTCAATCACTTCAAATTTCTATTAAGGCAGGGATCAAGCTTCCCGAGTCGCCTTTCATACTGTAAGTATTACTACGGGGGCCTATAGCGACAGAACTGCCATAACCTCAAACTCCGATTCCTAACTCTCTCAACTCCCACTGTTAAAAAATCACAATTATCAGCTTTACCACCAGCACAAGAAGAAAGGAAAAATAAAACAAGCTGCAAAGATGATTATACCATGTGCCCAAGTATTTTCCTCTGCTGAAATGTAAACCAAATAGAAGTAATTGCAGTCAAGAATTCATGATTGACAAAGCTTTGGGGTGTAGATTTATACTGGCCATAAATACAATGCCGAAAACTGTAATAACCTTGAACTCCCAGGTCCAATTCTCTTGTGTAATACCACACAACCCTGCATACCTTTCAGCTTCGCAAACAAACAACTTGATTGATAGGCAAGGCTGCATGCATGCAAAGTAGGTACTTTGTTGACTCCTAATTTCACAGTACTCAAGTTTGAAGGGTTCTTTGTGGTATGGCGGGTTGTTTAGGGTCCTATTTTTTTGAATGTTTGAATTTTTTGGATGCAATTTCAGTGTACTGCACCCAGCTCCAGCAATTGTGTAGAACTTCTATATGATTAAAGCAAAGGGTTCTGATTATTAATATACCCCAATAAATACCCTTCTATTTTTCGCTTAGAAAGCGACACATTTTTGAACATCTGAAAAAGTTGTGGTAGTGGCGGTGATTCATGCAACTGAGTTCGCCGTTTGTAGTTGGGAGTTGAAAGTTCGACGCCATGGCTGTTTGATCGCTAACGGCCCCAATACCCCTCTCTAGTGTAATCTTAAAATTGATTAGTGTAACTGAAACTGTCATGCAGTTGGTGCTTAATAGAGGGCAATGATAGGGTGATTAGCTAACTAAACAGGGATAGCTGGATGCGAAGGCTGAAGTCAGGCGCTCTTACTCGATAGCGAACTCCAGATATAACCAATTATAAAGTTCGATCACATATTTTCTGGACGCTAGGAGTTTGTCCAAGAGTCTCATGTTCAGCCGCATATATTACGAGACTTCTCTCAACCCCACCTTCGGAACTACACACTTCACCGAAATGCCTCGACAACAATCCGAGCCAATCAGAAACCCAAGCCAAAGACAGGCAACCTCGACAGGAAGTAAAAGAACAGCTCTGGAAGCAGGTACCGAGTTCGGCGCCAGCCAGCACCTAGCTGTACCTCCGGAAATGCCTCCGAGCAAGAGGCCCCGCCAGCAGTCGGCCAAAAGCCAAGCCCAAAACAGCAACACTCAGTCAAGAATAAGCACAGCAAGCACTAGCAAAAGCACTATCAGAGATGACAATCCGGATGTTTCCCTGTCGGAACCATCTTATCGTACTCTCCGAATTTCCTTAATTCCCACCTCTGTCACAGAATTACAACTCCGGGAATGGCTAGGGAGTTTATCTTCTGATAAAATCCATGGATATGTTTCTGCGGCTGAAAAAAATGTCCTAGAATTGTCATTAGCGGCCTACAATAGATGGCAAACTGCGACAGTAACTTTTCTCTTCGTACCCCAAGAGTTGACGAAATGCAATCCGGGTAGCAAAATAGAAGTTCAAGCGGAAATTGGCGGGGTCAAAGTTGTTATTGTTATAGACTGTGACTTCTGGGGTTTTACACCTCTGTACAGCTGTCCGGCGCCTTCTGTGGAGTAAGTCAGAAATCTATTTACCCAATTCCCCTCTGGATAAGAAACTTACTTCCGCACCATTGTTAGTATTATCGCTGTACCAGGGCTGAGTGCGCATGCATTTGGCTCGTGGAAGTCTCCCACTGGATATGGCATGTGGTTGAGGGATTTTTTACCCAAAGATATACAAAGCCTTAGGATCCTTCTGTACGGCTATGACTCTGTCCAGAAGGACAGCACATCAACGTGCTCGATTCAGCACTATGCTAGACAGCTCCTAGACGCGGTTAACACTATTAGATGTGGTGATAAAGAGGTATACACTGGTACCCACGATGATACCAAACCGTGCTCACCAGTAAACAGGGGAAACACCGCCCGCTTATTTTCATCGGACATAGTCTGGGTGGTCTTATGATCAAACAGGTAAGTCGTCATAGTTTCACACCCGAGTCCGTATATTTTATGCGCCTTCTCTTTTTGCGTATAGGAGATAACGTCTACAGGCATTAGCAGACGCAAGACATGATTCGGTACGTGACCGCGCGATTTTGACCTCGTGCATTGCTCTCTTCTTGTTTGGGGTTCCTAACAAAGGACTCAACAATGAAAATATGATGTCTTTGGTGAAAGGGCAAAGAAATACCCTTCTCATTAGCGACTTGAGGGAAGGGTCGGAGCTACTACAACGGGCCTACCGGGAATTCTTGAAGAATGTGGATTCTGGATATTGTCGTGTGATTTCGTTCTTCGAGACTCAGGACAGCAGGGTCATAGAGGTATCACCGCTACTTGTAAACCTTGTTTTAGATACCGATTTAATACTGAATTGTTGATCTACAGCAATCAGCATCTGGAAGATGGGAAAAAACCGGTGCCTATGTACGGCTTGTGACAGAAGATTCGGCTACCTGGGCTGTTCCAAGCGAATCCCAGCACGATCAAGTGCCGATCGATGCAGATCACTCAGCGATGGTGAAATTCACCGATCGAGCGGACAGGAATTACCTCAGTGTAGTTCAGAGGTTGGAGGAATGTGTCGACAATGCGCCTAATATCGTTCGGCAGCGTATAGAAGCATTGCCAAAAAGTATATACACCTGACCTCACTTAACCTCACCTAAAACTGATATCTGCTCAGCGCTTATAACCGAGATCCTCCAATGGGTATCAACCATTCCATCCACGAGCCATCACACGCACATCAGTGAGAGGCGTCTTGACGGAACTTGCGAATGGGTTTTTGCAAAGCGCGAGTATTGTGATTGGCGAGCTTCTAAAGAGTCAATTCTTTTGCTGTTGCGAGGAATCCGTACGCTACTCCATTCTTGTCAAATACCAGTTCTTGGCTAAGTTGTCTAACCAAAACAAGCGGGAGCTGGGAAAACCTACGTGATGTAAGTGATTCATAACTTCTAGTGTTTCATTCACATTCTAATAGTGGACGGGATAGGTCAAAGGTCATTGATAGATTCGCGGAGGACAGCACAGCCAATGGCACATGTACACTCAATGGCTTAGCTTATTTTTATTGTAATCGAAGAGAGGAGAACCGCCGCGAACCTGAGAGCATTCTGAATACACTTATTCAGCAACTGGCCCAAACCGCCGGGGGAATCTTGAAGCCCGTTGCCGATTTCTATATGAGCCGGAAACAAAAGGGTCAATCAGTCTCGCGACCAAGTCTCCAAGAAAGTCTGACTTTACTCATCGAGCTCGTCGATATATTTCCCCAAACTACGATTTTGCTTGACGCGTTGGATGAGGTCAATAATGAAATTAGGCTAGAGTTATTGAAGTCGTTGAAGCAGGTCATTGATAAGTCGAAGAGCATCGTCAAAATTTTTGGGACATTGCGGAATGACCCAGACATTCTCAGTCAATTTAATATGTTCCCTAGGATAGTTATGGACCCCAATGACAACACTTGCGATATCAACAGGTTCATAAAAACAAAACTGGAGGTTGCCATCGCTGATGAACGACTGCTTTCTGGCCACATTAGTGAGAAGCTCCTGTTAGACATATATAACGTACTGTCCTCTCGATCTAGAAGAATGTGAGGAATGATCTTTCTCAATTCAAGTGTTATAACTCATAGGTCTTAGGTTCCAACTTGCTGCACTTCACATCGACTTCCTCTGCCATATGGATACTGAAGCTGATGTCAGACGAAATTTGAAGGACCTCCCTGATACACTGATGAGTGGTTACAACGAAATATACAACCGCATTCTCGCGCAGGAAGGATCCTCTCCCCAGCTAGCCCTCAACGCTTTCCGGTGGGTCAAGTTTTCATATGAACCGCTGGCTTCAAAAACGCTTCTCGATGCTGTTGCCAGATTCCCTCAGGGTTCAGAGGTTGGTGAAGACACAGTATTAAAAATTTGCCAAAATTTTCTCATCTTAGATAAAAGTTTGGATACTTTCCGGTTTGCACATCTTTCGGTTGAGGAATTCTTGGAGACTAAGTTCACTGAGTTCGACTCACAAGGCTATATTGTAGAGACTTGCCTTTCTCTATTGTGCTCTCCCGGGCCGAACTACCCAGATAGATATTGCGATACTGTTTGCACCATAGAACTGGGGTTCAGAAATCGTCACATATTGCTGTACTCTGCAGTTTTCTGGCTCTGGCATCTCTCACGGTACGAAGCAATTTGTGGAACCGAAAGATCTGAAAGGGGTGCAATAAATGGACTTTTGTGCGAATTTACTTCCGGGTTTAACTACAGACGGTGGATCCTGTATCTTCACTCTGCGATCGTCATGCCCCTCCCTTGTGGGGATCCTTTTTGGCATAAACTCGCAGTGTTTAAACTCGAAGCGTTTAAAACAGCCTTAAATGATCCGGCATTAAATCTCTTATTTACGGCTTCCATATTCGGGTTAAGTCGAACTTTCCGAAGATTATTTGAGTTGAGGTCTCATGTTGATGAGGTCTTCATGGATATGCTATTTTTCAATACATGTCGTTTTGGATATGTGGAGCTCGTGCAATACTTATGTAATAAACGCTCTGATACTCCCGATGCCAACCAGGACGGGTGGAGACTACTGGACATCAGCTCACAGAACGGGCACGAGGCGGTGGTCCGGCTACTCATGAACAGGGGCGCAGACATCGAGACCACCAATATGAACGGGCAGACACCGTTGCACAATGCCTCACAGTTCGGACATGAGACAGTGGTCCAGCTACTCCTCAACAACGATGTCAACGCATCTGCCACTGATAAGGATGGTTGGACACCATTGCACTTGGCCTCACACCACGGACATACAGAGGTGGTACGGCTACTCCTCGACAAAGGTGTCGATCCATCTATCGCTGAGAACGACGGTTGTACGCCACTGCACTTGGCCTCGCAGAATGGGCACGGAGATGCAGTCCGGCAGCTCCTTGACAAGGGCATCGACGTATCTGTCGCTGAGAACAATGGTTGGACGCCACTTCACTTTGCCTCAAAGAACGGGTACGGTGATGTAGTCCAGCAGCTCCTGGACATGGGCGTTGATGCATTCCCCACTACCGAGAAAGGATGGACGCCACTGCACTATGCCTCATACAACGGGCATACAGAGGTGGTCCAACTGCTCCTCGACCAAGGTTTTGATGTGTTCCCTGCTACCAAGAAAGGATGGACGCCACTGCACTTGGCCTCACAGAACGGACATACGGAGGTGATCCATCATCTACTCCTCGACAAGGATGTCGACGTGTCAGCCGCTGAGAAGCATGGTTATACGTCATTACACTTAGCCTCGAAGAACGGGCACAATGGTGTAGTCCAGCAGCTCCTCGATAGGGGCATCGACGCGTCTACTGCTACTAAAGATGGATGGAACCCACTGCACCTTGCTTCAAAGCACGGGCATATGGAGGTGGTACAACTACTCCTCAACAAGGGCGTCAACGTAACAGCCACTGGGAAACATGGTTGGATGCCACTGCGCATAGCCTCAGGGAATGGGCATGAGGAGGTGGTCCGATTGCTCCTCGACAGCGGTGCCAACCCATCCGCCACTCGTCAAGATGGATCGACTTCGCTGCACCTGGCGTCACAGAACGGACATGCAGCGGTTGCCCAACTGCTCCTCGATAATGGCGCTGATGCGTTCCATGCTACTAAGAAAGGACGTACGTCACTGCACTATGCCTCAAAGAACGGGCATACAGAGGTGGTCCAACTGCTCCTCGACAGAGGCGTTGATGCGCTCCCAACTACCCAGAAAGGATGGACGCCACTACACTACGCCTCAGAGAAAGGCCATACGGCGGTGGTCAAGCTACTGCTCGACAACGTTGATAACGCATCCGCCACTCTTCAAGATGGACGGTCCCTGCTGCACCGAACTACACAGAACGGGCCCGATGAAGTGGTCAGGATGCTGGTTGAGAAGGACGTTGACGGCCCAATCACCGAACGGGTCAAGAAGGCAGTTCGGCAGGCCTCAGAAGCGGTTACGAGGTGATAACTCGGTTACAGAGGTAACAGTTTCTATTACCCTTGTCATCACTTTATGTTCTGTGCTCATACATAGCCTAACAAGAGATTATTGGTGCCCCCGATAGATCACTCAGCAACCTGATAATCGATTGCACTCATGATATTCAACATTTTTCTAACATCTCATTTAATGGTTTATCAGGATTTATTTCCAATTCATGTGTCTGATTTTGGGATTTGCGGACTGACCATTGTGTAATATGAAGTTTCATAGTTCAGTTGTATAAAGCACGTTCTCTACCAGCTGCGGGAAAGTGGGATCATGTAGTTTGCTCATACAAAATATATGTGATTGGAAAGTGGAGACAAGTCATTTCCTATATTAATGGTTTCCAATGCACTTCACTCTGTGCAGTCATCCTATTTCCAGTCCTTTCCATACCATTTGCCCTATGCCATACCGATATACAATTTCGTACTCTTTACCATACTATTTCTGTTCTTGAGTACTTTCCAACCATTTACCAAGCTCTACACAACCTACTCATTCCATCACTTCCCAAAAGTCACAATGTTTTTCATGGTGTTGAGGACTTCATCAGGCTGTACCGTGTTCATTTTTATATTTCTCGCTGTAAGAGTGTATAACAGCGAGCAGTTAAAGTTCCCGCAGCTAGCACGTGACTTGTTCAACGCCGAGTAAACCCTGCTTCATATAGTCAGCTCGCAATAAGCATTTGTTCTATAGCAAGAATCTTACCTTACACTCATACACTTACTATCACTCGGATCCACGTTTGCAATCGTTGTTACTTTGGATGGTTCGGTGACTTCTTGATTGACTTCTCTATCTCGAGGGCCTAAGGCCCGTATATGAATAATCTCCCATATGCGTACGCGTATGCTCTATTGACCTGAGACGCATCACCCTGGTCCTGATGCATATCTTGATACAGCCACCATCTTCATACAAGTCTTGGTTCTCATACAAGATATCAGACGGTGCTGAGACTCACGATCCAATTACACATGCAACAATCGTATCTTCCCAATTACCATCCGTATTCCTACGTAGCCGGACGCAGGCGTATGTGTCCTTACAGCGTGTGGCTTCTCCGACTGATTTTTTTGTTATGAGTAAATTGAGCCAGTTTCACCCTTGTGGGACATGTGGGCGAGTGGGTGCGTACCAGCTGCAGGTGAACGATGGTGGTGGTGGTAGTGGAGCTGATAAATCCCACAATGCTTGGCGTTCCCGAACTCGTACCAATAAAGGCATCCTGCGTACCCATGGACTTGACAACAAGGTTACACACATATATATGAACAAGAATGACACAGAAAAGTAGTGGTTTGTATACCGGGAAGTGGGTTTTGCTTATCCCACAATCCAATACTCTTCTCCCACTTTCCCGTGGTTAGTAGAGGTTGTTGATTTCCATAGAAAGCAGGTATTGATGGATGGAATGCAGTACTTCACATAATATCTAAAAAAGGCGCCCCAAATTCTAGATTTAAGACATTCACAAAGTTTTACAATAAGCTCTAAATCACATAATCACATCATTGAGGGGGGGAGAGCCACGTAACTCCTTGATGACCGTCCCAAAGTTTCAGATTCTGGACAATAATTTTCTTGCGATTGGAGTTGTTCCGCACTTTAAAGTTGGCCCGGATTCTTACGGGAAGTACTTCAATGAGTGTTATGTTATGCAGTGAAGATGGTCCAGCTTGACTGAGGGCTAGTGGAAGCGAATTGGCGGGCGGGAATTGACCGACGGCTAGTGGGGGCGAACAGCAATGGCCATCGGCTGGCAAGGGCGAGCAGCAATGGCCATCGGCTGGCTAGGGCAAGCAATTTGGCCGACGGAAGGGACGGAAGATGGTGGCCGAAACCTTGAGCTTGAGCCAAAAGTTTAAGCTTGAGCAAGAACACGGGCCCGGGCCGGAGCAAAGCACGAGCACAACCAAGAGTCGGAGCAAGCGCCAGAGCCAGTGCTCCGCCAGAAGCCCAGCCCGGGCCACAGCCCGAGCTCGAGGTTTTGCGCCAGAAGCCGAGGGGTGGGAGGGAAGTAAGGAGGCCAGGAGCGAGGGAGAAGGTATATAAAGAGGAGCGGAGCGGCAGGGGTGGAGGCAAAGCAGCGCATCCAGCTTCAAAAACCCGCCCACCCGCACCCCTACACATACCAAAGGCAGCCCAGTATGGTTTTCGACTCTACACCCAGTGAATTGGCGTCCGGCCAGGAATGGGAGAGTCCAGGTGGAGCGGCGGCCACAGCGGCGGCCTCCGCTCCCCCCAGGCGGCACCTCTGTTTTACGCGTCGTTTACTGTTTCGTTCTGGTCTGATTTGGTGACGGTTCTAGCATGGGAAGGGTCTTTTGTATATGAGAAAATAAGAAGCACGTACGAAGGGAAGAGCGAGTCCACTAGTTAATGAATCTAGTCTTGACCGAGTGGACAAAGTTGGTCTATGGGCTTCGTCCTGTCTAGTAAGCACCGTGAGGTGAATTGGATATGAAATTAGTGTGGACTGCACACTCTCACACAGGACTTTGATAGGAATTCATGGTGCTCGATGAGTATAAGTAACTATATTACAGTGGCTCTATGGAGTTTGTTCTTCCCAATAGATGCTTTATGCAGCAAAAAGGTCTAGAAGGCGGGAAGATTAAAGTAGTGGTAATCCGCAATCACCCGGTAATCACTCGCCATCACCGAATTAGGGATCTGCGTCTCGAGATCTCACTGGGTTTTCGACTTGGCCTGGTTGTTACGATATGAGGAGAACAGTGTGTATAGACTGTGATACAGCTAAGAGAGAAGGAGAAAGACTCGAGATATATAAATATATAAGAGAAATGTACCTCTTACTACCAGTCCCGCTAGCGGTCGGCTCTATATATTCATGTAACAATGGTTGTAGCGATATGGGGAGAACTATGTGTATAGTGTATAGACTATGGTACAGAGAAAAGAGACGGAGATATATACAATCGAGTTGTGTGCGTTATTCCTTACCATCACCCCTTCTTACATTAGCTGGTCGCTGTAAGGGTGGAGAATCATTGTTGATAGCAACGGCCAGTCCTATCTGGTAGACCACCGGGGATGTGGTTGCTGTTGGCAACTAACGTTGTAGAATAGTAAAGTTAGAACATCCGTCTTTCACGCAACGCCAGAACCAGATTGAGCTGGAATGCGATACGTTACGTATCAAGCTTGTCGAGGAACAGAGGACAGGAAACAGAGAGCAGGATTGGGTGAAGTAGTAATACGTCAGTTGAAGACGTGGTTGGTGCGTAGCAACGTCGTAGAATAAGGAATGTGAAAGATGGCTCAACCGAAACGTTACTCAATAATTTCGATTAATGGACAGAGTCTTCTCAAAATTGCTTTGCTTTCGAAATTAACTTCCGGGGTTGTACACTAGATAAGCGAGCGAGACAGCAGCGGGCATGCCGGAGCTTGTATGTACTTAACAATGGTCAGTTGTGTGTCACCGTCCGGCAAATACCGCCCAGCGGACGGATTCACACTCGAGCCAATGATGCGTATTAGTACCTAGTATTCTACCCACTACTCTTCAAGTCTCCGCTGTCTCTATTGTCTACATCAACTTCGTACTTACAATCTCAACGCAAGGATAAGCCGTCCCTCTCTACCCGATTTGCCGCGCTTTCCCGAGCTGCTACCTGCCAACCAGAGGCACATGTTAATTCCGAATCTAATGCTTCTGTGTCGGGTGTCTTTGTTTTCTACAGAATCTACAGAAGCTTAGGGATCTGCACCCGTTGTATTGATTATCAATTCGACCGAAGGACAAGACTATTATCTTGTGTCGGTAGGAAGCATTTCGCAGCCGTTGAGAAAACCAGTAGGTAGGCGTTGATGAAATAGGCGAACGGTATAGACGGCAGCATCAAGTGGCCGACTGGTCATGGAGTCTCACCCGGAGATGGCGTTGATTACAACTTGGTATATGACACAGTGAGAAAGGGCAGGGAACCGGTTGCGAGCATAGGGTAGTCTATTTATTTGCATGTGTTATTGGCTATATGGAAGTATTTGATAAGATATTTTAAAGGAGTTGTGAATGTGTATTTCGTGTCTGTTTTTTGTATAATGAAATTGAAGAGGCACTAGTTATATGATAATAAATGCACGAAAAGATGCTAAACTATCATTTGTGCATTTCGGAAGCTACAGTTCCTTTTGAAAGCTGCAATACCTCCGTTTGTCCTTTTGGGTTGTAACTTGAATCTTGCCAACAGTGCTTTAATTTCACAGTATAGCACAGATAAGAAACGCATGTGGAGAAAGATACTGCAAGGATATTTTGATATGGAGGAGAGAGCCGTGTGCGTGTGTATAGACTGAGGTGCAGGACGAAGAGGGAAAGAGAAAGACTTGAGAAAAAGAGTTGTGTGCCTTGTGTCTCACTAGGTCACTTAAGCTTATGTAAAACTCGGTCCGGTCTATATATAAAACAAGGCTACCGGCGTAGAGACCACTTTTCGATGGCACAATCGTCATTGTTCGCTAACCGCTTTACCGCACTGAAAGCGAACTCTTATATATTGGCTTTTGTACTTTCAGGGGTAATTATCTTGCATTGTAGCTCAAAAGAGAGGTAAGTGGTGATGTCATGAGCTGAGTCGGTTTGAAGTTTAGCTCGACCTTTTGGCTCGAGCCTTGTATTCAATCTGGGCCCGGCCGTCTGAGGACATTGCGTGGGCTCTTCAGGAGGCCAGGACCGGCCGGTAATCTCAACGCCCGCAGGCCAGATTGCATAAATTTGAAACGCTATTCGTGCTTTCGAATACAGTGTTCTAAGCGGCTCGGCTGGCTTGCGGGTTTTTGGAAATATCTGCAAGCCGGCCAGGCCCGGCTGTGCACCACTAAGGATGTCTCTTATGATGTTGCACAGTACCAAGAGAAAGTTGCCAACATGCTCGGCGAACGCAGTCCGCAGGGGTGTTCCATTACGTTGGGTCGATCACCCCGTTCAGGTATGCGGCGCCCCGTCTGAGGATGGGGTTACTGTAATCCCAGGATAGGATACTCCATCCAAAGAATCCATGAACAAGGTGTGTAACTTGCAATGTTCGAAGCCCGCTGGGCCGTCCTTGAAATCTTCAGGCCGAGACGTTGGGCTTTGGACACAGCCTGGTTGCTCGCTGGCTGAGTGTTCTATGCCCTCTCCAAATACTACTGAAAATAGCACATGCTCCACGGAAAATAGTCCACCTACTACACAAAATTGTTGGACTGATTTAAGGATTTGAGTCCGGATATCACGTAGGATTAGGCTAGAGTTGGCTGTAACTGCCATCTTAGAGTTAAAGTAGATAATGTTGTGGAAAAGCATGACTCGCTTGGACGTTACCTTAATGTTTAGGAACGGTTTTAAACCGGGATTAATTTTTAAAATGTTTTGTCGATGTCCGCCGGCCGTCCGGGAACCATATGTTGACGTACCTAAACTGGTTATAGAATTGATTTCATTTCCGACGAGGCTTTTAACGACCAAAAGTCTCCCTTTTTCACAACAATACTTCGGTCAAGTTAAGTACGGTAAAGAGAGTGACCCGGCACAACAGGTTTAACACAAAAAAATAACATCGTATGCTATCCATACATGATCATTGTTTTGTGGTATTCATGTTTCAGGTATACAGGCCGGCCTCCAGGCTCTTACTCTACAAAGCCTGCGGATTTTCAAAAACAAGCTGGGCCCGTGCGGGCTTGGGAATTGTTAGCCCGGTACGACTAGCCCGAATGTCTGCGGAAGCTCTCGGGCGGCCGGGCCGTTTCAAACACTGGTAAGTTGTGTTGCACCATCGGTTGTCACCAACACCAAGCACCATCACTCCTCATACAACTACCCTTGAAGTCATCATCATAAATTGAATTTCCTTGTCGTGCGCATCACGGTTGCCATTACCATCACCACCACTACCAGTATACCACCATCACTCACCACATCCCCCCCCTACCAGCCTGTACGTGACAGCGACCTCTCACAGATTAGCTATTTTTTCGCACCGGGTATTAAGCTTTGGTAGGTAAGTGATAGGAACTGCACACACAATAGGCGGTAGCAGGGTGGCAGTGGTGATAGAACAACCGAAAAAAGATATGTTGAAAGTGAGATGACTTGAGGGCAAATTTTTGTGAGTAGTGAGAGTCGTGATGGTGTTGTAGTTGCCGGTAGTAGTGACAATTGAAGTTACTGTACCATACATAGTACCCTCCTGTTCACAGATTCCGTGAACGGGTGCCCTAAACACGGAATCAACCAGTTATTTCCCTAACGGTGTGGATCATTAGGCGTGGGAACATTAGGCGTGGATAATACCGGTGGTTTACCTATTGTCGCATATGTCTGTTGTTTCAATCACAAAAGTGGGTTCGTTCAATCTTTGTCCTACACAAACGTTCGTATGTACCTCATAAAGTTACCGTATGATCTAGACAAATTCTTTGCTTTTGCAGTACGTGCAAGTTGCATCCCTGCAATTTCTTCGTCTTGGCTATAGAATTTGATTGCAATCTGGCATAGTTTGAAAGCAAACGAATAAAAGCGAATGATTTACCGCGTTCGTAGCCTGCACGTACTTGAAAGTAACGAGTTGAACGGTACCCCCACGACGCAGAAACGACGTCATTCCAGTGCGGCTATTGGCTGCCCATTTTTAATTTTCAGTGTTGATGCGTACTGGCCACATGGGGCCTGCAGATAATAATATAACTGCGACTTTGCAGCGGATCATTTTGGCCGGAATTTCGGCAAAATGGGCATGTTGACTCATTGATCCTGGCTAACCATTACAGAGCGATATGAGATGCATTCCAGTTTTGGCAAGGCGCGCGCGACGTAGTTACATATCATCCATGAAAATTATCCTGGCGGTACTGAGACTGAACGTATTGAGTTCGTTGAAACTTGCCGTTGTTTTGAATTTTCTTGATGATTTAAATCTGAAGACTAAAACTCCGCAATGAGCGACGAGGGAAAACTCCCTATGACGGCCGGAATCACCCGTCAGAGTCGTTAGAGCCCTTATCCGGCAAGCCATCTCTATTATCATCATCATCGACCACTTCTATATACGAATTTGACAGCGGTGCAAGTACTTTAAATACACTATGTAGTGAGGGGGCTAGAGGAAAATCGGAGGGCGCATGTCATCATTGGGATGCAAATGCTAATATTACTGAGTTCAGGTGTGGTGGAATTGGCTGCCTAAACATAATTGATTGCATGCATGCAGGTCTAATCGTGCGGGGTACCATATGAAGCTTCTGACGATCGGTTAGGCGATAACCAACGCTTTACAGCGTAGAATCATATGGCATTCGAGCCTCTTGCAGCCATAGCATATCATATCAACAGTCCTCGCTCCCTTCTTCAGTTATTTGGTGTTAGGTTGACAGTATTCCCCTTCGCTACTTCGACTCTCGATTAAAACGCAGTTTCTCTGCCTTTTGTCTTCCAACAACGAGTCCCTTGCTATCGATATGACAATAGATTCCCAAGATCAGCTGGCCGCCGTCCATAGCTTAAACGAAAAGGCTGGCCTTTTTCTCAGCACAATTCAGATCGTCCCTGAGAACGGTGGAGAGCCCGGAGTGGACGAACTCGAGGCTGAAGACGTCCATGTCTTCGTTCTCAACTCTCAAGAATTTACCGAACTACAAGCGTATCTAGCTGCGGCAATCAGTCTACCAGAGTCTAAAGAAAAGTTCGAGTGTCGGATTCCCCGGGATGACTTTGTTAGTTATGTGAAGGATGAGGGTCTCTATGACGTATATTATCCAACCCAGGTCGCCATGATTATGTTAACCTAAACTATAATTAGGTCCTGAAAGGTTACCTCCCACCTATTCAGCAGCACTGCTTTGATTTCAAGGCCAACACCGTCGGTCCCATGGTCAACCTTGGTACGATAAACTCAAATGCTACGGACCCTGCACAGCTGACTCAAAACATAGGAGGTGAGATTTCAAATTTTGCCAAACAGGCGGCACGATCTTACGGCCAACTTCACGACTACCTGTCCATCATTGGAGATAAGAATCGGACACTTGAAGATCCTGAGGTCCAGGAGGCAATCGCCATATCTCGGAGGACCCTTCGCGTTTTACAGATCGATGCCAAGAAAAAAATCAACGCCTGCGAGCCACTAATTCGGAAGCTGACAACGGTAATCACCTACCTTACATATGTTCGCAAACCTAATACTAACAAATATGCAGTTTATAATTCAGACAGAAAAGGACAAAGCGGACTTAGACGATGTGCACAAGCGCTTCGAGGCTGCTGTTCCAAACAAATGTTGGCTCCGGGCGATCTTTCAAGAATTGATCAATAAGATTGGAGATGCGTTGGAGGCATTCCTGGAAGAGGAGGTGAAACCTTATGAAAACGAGGTGGACATTAGGCAGCAGCCTCGGTGGTATTGTATAGCACCCTTCGTCCCATCGAACAGAATCTATCGAATGTGGAGACTAAGAGCGCGAGTAGGGAAAATCCCGTTGCTCGGGCGCATATTTGTCTGGTACAACAATTCAAAACTAAAGAAGCTTATGGAAATGATCCAAATGCGCATGCAGCAATATGGGAAGATGTGTGATGATGGGGACAGGAAGAAGCTCCAGCTGAAAGAGTCTCTCGGTATGGAGTAACCCTTATACGTCTTCTATTTGACAGAATTGATCTGATTGACGCGACACTTAGAGGAGGTCTGGGGGATTAGGGATGCGGTAGAAAATGCTGCTAGAGCCATTGACAAAGCTATTAGCGCACTTGGTAAGATGCAGGGTATGTGTACAATAAATTATATGGGGAATCACATCTGATAGATCGCAGGTGCATTCAGCTCTCTCACGACCGATCTTGCAAAGATTAGCGACCTGATCGAACATTTGGAGAGCGATATCAGTGAGGATTATGTCAAGGATCGGATTGTTGGACTCGAAGATCTTCAGAACGCGAAAGTGACTTGGGAAAAGGTATGTCGATTCCTAATTAATGCAGTCTGTCGGGAATCTATCTAATATATGTAGGTCGATGAATTAGCGAAGCTATTCCAGATGAACGGTGTGGTCCGCAACATCGAGGAACCTCCCCCGCCCCCATACTGAGGATTCTAACGCATATTTTAAGTCTCGCATCGAGAGTGATCACTTTCGTCTAGTGGATAGTTTCATTATTTGAGTTGGATTCCGGCTGTTCAGGGATTGGAGAGGATATTTCTGTTTGAGCATGCATTTCCTTGGTCTCACTTCGGCTTCTGTATATAGTTACTTTCAATGATATCCGTTCTAAATAGTTTACAAGAATTAACTAACTACCCCAATCTGGTTTTTGTGTTTCTGTAGACATACGTTATTAACCCAGATAAAAGGTACACCCTGATTGGGTTACTGCATATATAATTGCCATATATGGTAATATTCCAAAAATTAAAATTTTCACAAAACATATTGTAATTACTTATTGTGGTAAGTGTGGTACTAGATATGATGCGCTAACCCAATCCGGGGTGTACCTTATCTTCAGGTTAATACGGTATCTGTGCTAACACTAGTGAGATAATGCGGAAGCCATATGCCACAGAGGGCTGTATAATGGCCATTCGTAAGCTCTGGTAGCCCAAAGTCATGTCGTCACACAAGACCAGAAAGTACTACTGCTTGCTACCCACGAAGTTAGTACTCTACTCTTCCCGTCATCTCTTTGCATTATTTTGCTTTCACCACCGCCTGATTCTCGCTTGTGAACGTTTTACCCCGATGGAAACCCTTCCATAACCTCCGTGAATTAGTTCATAGGTATGCAATTCTCATTAACCGCCCTGCATGATATGGCACCGATTCCAAATGGACACCAGATCAATTGAACGAACCTCGTACCGAGGAAATTTGCGTCACATTCCAGTGGATGACCGTATCATCGCGCTCGCCCCAACACACACTCGTTTCTTTCAACCAAATAGATCACGATCTCTAATATTCTACCACCTACGATTTATCTTCTCAACTGGGCGTACAATCATTAGCCAATTGTTATCAGTCTCGGTAATTGCTTCGATTGCTTAGCAGCAACCATGAACTGCACTCGTAGGTCGTGCTGCCAATATGAATATTCTACCACATTCCACCACCCCCGTCTAGGGCATCGTATTCTTTCGTTCGTGACAGGCTAGTACCTTCACCGCAGCTACTGAGGTTAAAATAGGAAGTCGCGTGCTTCGTTATAGATTGTTGAAGAATGAGTTGACGTGGCGCTGCACAAAGTTTGGATATGCATGGGTCGAAAGTGGGAGCTTCACTGGACAGGTCTAGGAACCGGTATAACGGCTAAATTACCTGTCCGCAGTACTAAGCAAACTAAAAAGTGAAGCGCGAAATTATCTCTCACCACAATGAAAAGATCGACTTGATGCGTCCTAAACAAGAAACTAGTTAGAATATCTCTGAACAATAAACAAGACGAATGAAACAGTGAATCTGGTACTTCATGCAATGATGATTCCCATAGTTATCACGAGCTCCATCGGCGAAATTCTGTTACCACCGCTAGTGTGTGAGTAAGAATTGATCATGAGCTACGATACGCCATTCGGATGTTAACTCTACAAACACTTCTAGCTATTCTAATTTTTTCTAAATGCATTTTTAATGGATTTCACTAGTTCTGTTGAACCTCCACAATTTATCGCCCTTTGGCTTAGCGCTAGGGACAGGAAAGGTATTATACTGATTCTTAGGATTGTCCTGGGAGGCTCCCTGGCATAAATTTGAATCATGTTATGCAGGCTTACCGAAAGCTAGTCTCGTATGTTGTGACGAACTGGTCGAGACGTTTGATTGAGTCTAGGGTTCTCAACTATCCATCCGAACTGGCGTCTTTCGGGGTCCGGCACTGCCGCCCAGGGTGGGTGTACCTTGTGTTTGGTCTACGGCCTCTTGGGCTGAGGCTATAATGCCTAGGGCCTCTTTAGTGTGACTGAAGGGGCCTAGCGCATGTTGTCGGTGCTGGTGTGTGAATAATTGCGGCCGGCAAAAAGGAATTCTAGCTAGCTGACGAAAATTTCCACTCTAGCAGGTGATAGTTTGGCATCTTCGGATCCAGTCCGTATTTCCCACCCTGTTCTACTTCGCATCGACGGGTGAATATAGGTTGCTTGTTTTTCCCCATCGCTCCGAGACCATCCAGCTTAAAGCTCGGTTTTTACAAGCCTGCAACGCCCTGCAAGGTTGTCGTCCTGAATCTCGAAGCCCTAGGGCTAAAATGAGTGTGAATCCTCAGCCCAGAAAATCGCAGTCTGGGATCGGGCATGGCTCTGCCCAGACGCGACAGACGGTTGCCAACTCTGATTGTGTCTGAGTCTAAGACAACACAGCCTATATGCGCCAGTAGCCCTCGACTCCAGGCAGCAACGATTCACAGTGAGGGTCGCAAATGCATGCGAAGGCTCATAACTGAAGGAGACCTACAACCCCACCCCACGTCTGGCGCACCGCTATGCAGCGTCATCAAAAAAGAGCAAGAACGAGGCCGAGAGGCAGAGACCATGCGCTGCCCCAACCCGGACGAAGAACCAGCTGTCAAGATGGTCATACTGAGTGACAACACCGCGGCAAAAAGCCAGGCAATACGCTGGGCGAGAGCGAGAGAGGCAAAAGTGGGTGCGGGGGTCTGGATGTGGCGGATGGATGGATCCCGATCCAACGATGGCAGAGTGGGAGCTGCTGCAGCACGCAAGCACAGAGACGGCTGGAGAGCTTTCCGCAGCCACCTCGGCACTGAACAAATGGAGGTCTATGATGCAGAACTGTGGGCAATCGGACTCACACTCTGGGAGTCAGTAAAAAGAAGGGACACACTGCAGACACACAGATTGACGAAGGTAGCTGTCCTCAGCAACTCGCATGCACCCATTTGACGAAAGGAGCACCTGGAACCTGGGCCAGGGCAGCCTCTAGCCAGGTGGAATAACCACAGGGCGAGGACTCTTCGCAAAGCTGGTATTGAGATTGAAATCCACTGGGTTTCGGGACATACTGGCATCCCGGGGAATGAGGAAGCAGATCGCCAAGCGAATCAAGTCCGAGAGGACTGCAAGACAGGTACAGTAAGAGTACGAGTGTACACCTTGGTGGCGAAAAGGACCAGATGAATCTCAGAAGCAAAGACGGTGGCGAAGGCTGAATGGGAGGCCGATAAATGCAGCAAACACCACAGCTACAGGCTGAAAGGCAATGCTAGGAGCAAGAGACCCATCCCAATGAATAGCGTGAAGCCAATGGCAGCCAGATTCTACCAACTAAAGTCCGGACACTCGCCAGTGGGCACTTACCTAAAACTGTTCGGACACCCAGATGACGACAACAGCTGGTGGTGCGGCGCCCGAGGCAGGATGGTGGCCCAGACGCAGGAACATCACTTTCACCACTGCAGCCGATGGAAAAACCAGCAGAAGACTCTGGAAAGAGGTATGGAAGGCAACGGGATGTAGAGTGGACAGATGCTGACATGTGCAAGTCTCTGAGCTACTCTCCGTGGAGCAGTGCGATAAAGTGGTGATGGACTTCCTGGCAACCACTGACGTCAGGAAGTTCCCGCACAAACGGGCGGAGTAAGAGCCGGCGGGCTCTCCTTGAGTTCATCCCATCTCGTTTGTACTTTATCGACCGCATTCAGATGCTTTCTTTTGTCAGAAGGGGACGACGGGTAGCAGGAGTTGAGCTCAGCCATCTAGCCGGCCAGCCCGGAGGCGGAGGGGATACAGGGGCTGTTATACTCTAAGTAGGGTGAATACAGTATGATTAAAACAAACAAACAAAAACACACACAGCCTATATAGTAGCTCGCCAACCCTAACCCAAAGCCACGTAATGACTACTCTACAAAAACTCGGCCCAACATCGCACTGTGACAACAATTTGCCGGGCAGTGAAACTTGGCGCGCAACTCTCTAGGGCATGAACTTCGTGACTACTGACTGCCAGAGCTGATATTTCTTAGCCTCAAAAATATATTCTATACCAAAACCGAGGGGCAGTTAGAAAATTAAGACTATGATAGGGGTGAACAAACTATTGTGAGCATAAAATAAGACACAAACCAAAGCGAGCCTTTTAAGACTGCTGTGTGAAGGAGTTACTTGTAAAAACAAAAGACTGGTAACGAGAGATGATAATGAGAGAGACCGTAAGAGATTAACTGCGAGAGAGAGCAAGAGAAGGAATCTTGGTTGCTAGGAGATAAGCATTGTTTATACAGTCGAGAAACGGCCACACAAATCGCACAACTGCCAGTTGCCAGCAGGGATCCGCACGGTCCAGGGCGGACTATAGTCTTCCGGGGCCCGACGCTGCCGTTCTATCTCGGGTATTATTTTCGGTTGACTAGGCCGTCAAGGCTGCATTCTGCTCCCCTAGCGCCCCATATAGGTACCTAAGGTGACCGGTGCCTAACTGGAGTTGGTTCCCGATGATGGTCATGTGGTAGGATAAAAAGATAATCATAGTTTCAGTGGTGGGCTTTGACGGCAGTAGTTGTCGGCCTTGAAACTAGCGCGGGAGGGTTAAAAATGACCACTGTATCGATGGTGAGCTTGAAATGAATTATACTATAAAATATCATAATATCCACTATTTCGTACAGCTCACTTCTGCATATCATAGAGACTACGGGGCCTTGTAGGTATATAGTCCATGAGAAATTTACCCTGGTCTCGGACCTAGAATTCTCTGCCGTGAATCTCATAGTCCAGCCTTGGGCGAAGCATTGCCCTGACGGGACGGACTACGGAGCCTGGATACTAGCTTGAAGCGCACTGCGTCAGTTGAAATATGTTCCGAATACAATCTCTAGTCCGGAATGGACCTTTCATATAGAGCACATCGGGCCAGAGTTACCATGGAGCGGAACCTTAAAATTCCGTACACTAGTCTGCCACTAACTCCAATAATAAACTGGCACCTGCAGGAATGCTGGAGTGGCCTGGGGTGGTAATTCATTTACCAGGAGGCCCTAGGGATATATTAAGTCGATTCCACTCTGGACGCCGCCTTTAGGACCTAGAAGATACTAGGTAAACCATTGAGAACCCAAATGTTATAAGACAGCGGAAATGCCAACGACTCCGACTTTGGATCGATAGCTGTTCTCTCGTGCCCAGTGTAGTGGCGGAATAAATTCATCCGACGCGAGCTTGCGAGCAAGTGCCTAGACAACCTGGGAACGAGAGAAGGGTCAGATCATTCTATTCCACTCGTGTATTATGTTTCTTAGTGTTGAAAACATTATGATGCATGAAAGTTGTCCACTTTGTCAGTAGGTTCCAATTCGCGAATTGAACAAAAATATCGCGAACGTTCCACCTCAGTTCGCAAACTAGAAGCTTTGCCCATTGGACAAAACATAAGCAGCTAGCAATGCAACGTGTTACATTCTCCTGGAAAATACTGGCCCGCAGACAAATTCACTGTTGCGGGTATCCTAAATCAACTCCCAGCTACTGATTTGTATATCGGTTAGTACCCAGCACTCTCCCCACTACTCTCACCGTCGCTTTCTCTATTGTTCACGGTACCTTCAATCCTACAACACAGATAAATCGCCACTGTCCTACTGGCTTGCGCCGCTTTCCCGAGTTTCCAACTGCAGATCATCAACGCCTATTTAGAAAGTGTTGCGTTTGCTCTGGGTGTCTGTTCATGATATAGGCTTGTTGGACGAGACTTTGAGATCTGTGCTTGTTGTATTGGTTATCATCGTACAGCTCTAAAGTTTGTCAGCTACATCAGCATGGTGAAGTAGAATATAATGATGCAGGTATCCCCTATCTCCCATACTGAACGTGGTTAGATTGCAGCTCTCAGCAAGTGGTCCGGTATTGTAGTTTAATTACTAACTGGAATGGATACTTTGGAAATTGGAAGTAGCAATAGATTGGAACTTAACCTAACCTTCTTTGAAACTGCTGGGAAGGTTCAAGGTTCTATCTGGTGGACTCACTCTTCCCCTAGCACGTGCTTTTCATTCACTCATATACCAACATTTGCGGCACAAGAAATGGCACGAAGCAAAATCCCAAACCAAACGAAACAGTAAACGAAGCAGAAACAATGGTGCCGCCTCGGGGGAGTCTCCCATTCGGGGCCGGAAGCCCTTCACTGGGTGTAGAGTCAAAACATGCAGAACTTGCAACATTATACGTAGAAGTGCGGGTGGGCGGGTAGATGCTGAAGGCGCTGCTTGCCTAACCACTGCCGCACTACTCCTCTTATATACCCCTTCCCTCGCTCCTGGCTTCCTCCGCTCCCTCCCAGGCTCCGGCTCCAGCTCGAGCTCTATCTTGGGCTCAAGCTCAAGCTCCGGCTCGAGCTCCGTCTTGGGCCCAGGCTCAAGCTCTGGCTCGAGCTATATCTTGGGCTCAAGCGTACGCTCACGCTCAAGCTCACGCCCTACCTCAAGGATTCGGCCACTTCCTCCGCCTGCCCCAGTCGGCCCAGATGCTCGCCTCCGCCGAAAGGCTCGCCCCCATTAGCCGTCCGTCGAGTCCCGCCCGCCAATTCGTTTCCACTAGCCCCCAGTCAAGCTGAACCATCTTCTGCTAGAGTCCACCTGCGCGCGGAACGACAGTGTCGGTCAGAAGGCGCACACTTCTATCCTTAAGAGAATATAGCTGCTATGGTGCATACCATGAGTGAGATACCGGAATCACAATTAGGATTCAAAAAGATTATTTTCGTTTGGTTAGTTGTCAAATTGCTTGGCATGTCATCTTCCATCAGAAATGCTTCCAAGTAATATTAGATATAGCTTAATTCTCTGCCGTTAATTTACTAGCATTTCGAGCTAGCCGTTAGCTGTAAAAGTTAGGGTCAATTTCGTTCTCATCGTTTTTACCATACTAGCAATTAGGATAGAGAGTTCCAATTTTGTTTTAGTTGATACATCAATAACAATGGCTTAAATTGCTTCTTCAGTTGCTCTTGCAGATCGTACACATCATCTGTCTGGCACATAGAGTGTGGGAGTGCTATTGGTACGGCTGCCACCCCAAAACATGATACTTCGATGATATCGATAACTGGATATTTGGGAAATCCATAGCTTCGTATGATCGAAACATGTTTGTACTTATTGGATTTATTGGCTAAATAAGGCGATACCCCTACAGTATATTTGAAGCACAGTTGTTATATAACTTCATCGCAGTATTCAAGGTCGGGGGCAATAACTTCAGAGATTATGCTCACTTGGGCAGTGTTGTCAACCGTCCCGTCCGAGATTCCTCCAGGACGGACGGGACGGCGCCAAGGCCGTCCGTCCCGTCCTTACTCAAGACGGACGGAATGTCGGCCGTCGTCCACCGTCATCGGGCGGTTACTGTTTATCTTTAGGCGAGACCAAATCGAGCCCAATATTGTTATACAGGCTTCGGAATGTATGAAATCCTGGATGCAGAGGGCGTAATCTTTGGAGAAACAGAGTCAGAAATAGTATTGACGGAGCAGATGCTCACAGATCTTGCATCACGGTCAGAATAGTAATTGAAATGATTTTCGTATAATTTTTGTTATGTGCGCTGTTCTAGTCCATTCACGGAGGCGGTTCCTCCGCGGAGAGACCGGTCCATTCGCGGAGTCCCACCCTCCGTGAATGGACTGGTTCATTCGCGGAGTGTATATACAAAAGTGCTAATTACGCTCAACCAAAAAAAAAAATTACTCTGTACACCTTCATCGTGATCCCTACGAGCTGTATGCCTCAACGTCGTCGTATATCTACAATTACACAGTGCTCTATGTCATCATTTGAAACCGTCTCTTCCTAGTTTCCCGCTTCCTCCACATTATCCTCTTCCTCCATCACCTCCTCCTCCTCCTCCATTCTAGTGACCTGTTCCTCCTCGTGAACCTCTCCTTCCTCAGTATCCAGTTCGGTCATATCATTGGAGTGCTTTCCTCAGCGCTATTGTTGCAATCATCAGCGGTAGTGGAATCTGTCTGCGCCCAGGCCTCTCCTCGTGTATTTGCTGAGTCAGTGAAATCAGCCGTCCCGTCCGTCCGGGATCACTAAGGACGGGGACGGACGGCTTGCCGCTGTCCGTCCTTGGGTCGGACGGAGACGGTGCCGTCTTTTTGAATGTGGACGGGGACGGACGCCAAAGACGGCCGGGAACGGTGAAGTCACCGTCCCCGGCAGTCATCCACCGTCCCCGGCCGACAACGGGCGGTTACAAAATATATTTAGATGAAATTGAAAATGGCTCTGAGAGCGCGCAGTAAGAGATATAAATAGATGCGGAGCCTGGATTGTCCATTGTAATATTCAGAGTATTGAAGAATGGATGGTTGATAAAGAAAAGTCTGGATGAGTGGGTATATCTTCAACCTGTATATACATATAATTCGCACCTACTCATACTATAGCACTGCAGTTAGATACAAGTGTCGCAGCACCCCTGTCATGGGCCCATTTATATCTCTTACCGCACGCTTTCAGGGCTATTTTCGATGTCATCTAAATTCATACCCTTACCACCCGATGTCGGCCGTCATGCCGTCATTGTGGAGTAAGGACGGGACGGACGGTCTTGGCGCCGTCCCGTCCGTCCTAGGGAAATCTCGGACGGCCCACCGTCCCCGGCCGTCCGACGGGACGGTTGACATCACTGGCAGGCATTCTCGTAGGTGCTGCCCTTCGCACAGCCCGGCCCAGAGGAAGCCAAAGCCCGACCGAACTGACTGCTTGGGAACACTGGGCAGGTGGTTGCGGGGCCCTGCAGTCCAGATCCGCCGTGTATTTTGCCACTGCGAAAGAGTTCGCTCTGTTTTTTTCGTCATTCAAGAGTCAAGACCTGCCTCGTCGCCGTGGAAACCCCTCTCGCTGACTTGAAAGGGATCGTTGTCGAGTCCTTCCTTCCTCCGACCAAATACTCGTTCATCCTGCCTGCGAACAGAGAAAAGTTCTCAGTCTGCAATCGCCATAGGGCGGAAGATCACCACGTTCCGTCGACTGCTCTGATTGTATCCGGCTTCCTCAAGCATTGGCGCCAGGGCTACAAAAATCGCCAGGACTTTGCCGACGTCCTGCAGTTCTCTCATCAAATTGCCGTGGTTATTACTACCAACATTATGAGTCTAGGCAATGGGATTATTCGGAGGGAAGGTATCTCTTGCAAAAAGCTGGCAGCAGACCCCCTGTGTATTTGGTCAGAGCATGCACCGACGAAGGAAAATGGTATCACACTTGTTCGATCCAGAGCATCCTTCTCCACCTTTATCTTGCCTCCACTAGTAGCACAAAAGTCCGATACTCTTAACAGCACTCTCTATCAAACCTAGTTTGAGTTTTCCATTGAACAAGTAGGCAGTTGAGGTAAACGTAAGTGTAAGGCGGTACTGCTTGTATAGGACGATCACTGCCTTGATGTTCTTCGCGTCTTCTTCATGATGGATCCCGAGTTCCATGAAGTCTTCCAGTTGAGCGATCCGGTCAAGGACCATGGGGCTTAGCGAACTTGATACTGTAGCATCAGCGCTTGTGAGTGTTAGCAGACTTCAAACGGATTCGGATAGATATGTTTCGAACCAGACTACGTCGTACGCCCCATCGCGAAGAATCTCTTGCAGGGCACGCTTTTCGTTCTAACTGTCCATCTGGACTGGCGTCTTTCGGGGCCCGGCACCACCGTCCAGACCGGGCGGACACTTTGTTTTCCCTAGGGCGTCTCGGCCGAGGCTACAATACCGAGGGCCCATTCAGGGCGACTGCAGGTCTCCAGCGAAGGTTACAATTACTAGATGTGCGTAATTCTGGCCGGCAGCTAGGCCGAGCTTACTGAGTGCGCTGCTACACCTAAAACAGGAGGTAGCATCGGATATTTGACGTATATTTGGCAGCTTCTCACCTGGTAAGCATAGCTCCCACATCATTGATCCGCATTTTCTACACTGTTGATCCACTTCATAAAGTTGGTGGGTATAAGTGGCTTGTTTTTTTTCCATCACCCTAACTTCTTTTAGCCTTAAGCATCGCGTGCATAGACGGTAAGGCCCTGCAGGGTTGTAGTCCAGATAGGAAGCCCTAGGGCAAAAGCGGACAGGAATTCTCAGCCTAGAAAATTGTAATCCAGAGTCAGACATGGCACTGCCCAGATGAGACAGGCAGTTGGGAGCCTGTTGCACTCTCAATCTAATTTCTGGTTCCCTGCGCGATATAGTTGTTGAGCACTTCAATTGATCTATCACGACTTCTATCGAAAGTAAGATTACATTGATAGATTTCCACTATCGGGAAGCTTACTTCGGCAAAGGCGGAATGCCATAGACGGCGGATCTGAGCTCTCGGGACATATTGGTACGTGGAGGTGTGCAAATTTATGAGGAAGGTGTTTGAGACTCGGCGGTTTTCGTTAAATGGAATGTGAAGAGCACGAAACGATGGCGGAAATTAAGGTGCTACATCCTGACTCAGCTCAGTTTTGGATTTGTAACTTAAGTGCTTAAGTAGTCTCAGTTCTGGAAGTAAAATTTTCTTCTACGCTACTGCCAGCGAAGTTTGGCACCAGATTCTCAGAGTCACGTGATATAAGCCTGGTACCTCGCCGGAAAAGTTAGCCCCGACGTGAATCTCAACCTAGCGGAGCTAATTAGGGTTAAGGGTTCACCGAGGGCGGGTAACGTGCAGTGCGAGACAATTTGGCATATTGTGTTGAATACGACATTCTTTTTAAAGACTCCCGATTTTTAGTGATAACCTACGACATGCGATGGGAATCCTCTTATTGTTTTCTAAGGTTGTAGGTATGCTCCCACTGCCGTTGGGCTAACTACAGCTATAGAGGCGCAACGCACCAGAGGTGGTCAACGTTTGAACACATTTACCAGCTAGTAAATGATCTGAACTCTCCTGCAAGCACCCCTAAAGGTACCTTTTTCGGAAGTATGCACCATTCTTTCATTATGGCCAACAAGACTAAGAAGAAATCGCTTTCCGAGGCTCTCTAGGAGATGTATGTATGCCGACTGTATACAGTGGAGATATTGGAGCTGTTTTGCTGATCAATTTTGTGCGAATGTTCATCGCAGATCTCCGGGCTAGCGCTGCTTTCAAATTTCGCGCGAATTTTGGAAAGCACCGTCAGCTTTTAGACCAGTGCAGATTAAATACCTAAGATAAAGTTAATATACCATATTATATTGTCGTTTATTGGGTTTTCTTGTAATAAACACACATCCTTTACCCTATAAACGTCGTTTAGGCTCTCAAAAGTGGCAAGCACAGTGGTTCAAGTGGGTGCAAGTTGGTGTGTTGACAATTTGCCAGATGGGTTTCTCTGCTAAGAAGTCAGATACTGAGAGTTGCTAGGCGCCGGTGCTCAATAGGGTACAGATTGATGGACTCTACCAGAGTCGTGAACAACCTTCCGGAACTACATATTTCTATACAATCAGGTCTGGCACCCGATCGGCGAATAGCAGTCTTGCCACAAATATTCTCTTTAAATACCGCTCCTTCCTCCTTTCTTCCTGTTCTTCTCATATTCTTTATTTGCATCTAGTGTGGATAGGCCTTTTCTCTACTCCTTTCCATTACCTTGCTGATAGCCGTTTCATCCTCTCTGCTTCATTTCTGTAGGCATTGTTCGCATTTGCCTACACTGGATTCGAAAGCTAAAACAGGGGCGTATTTTCCGTATCCTAATGTTCTATCTTCAGCATAAACAGACAGGGTGCGACGCAATCCCACTTTACGCTCCTCGCCGAAACACAGGGTCCACACCAGATGCAATGGATACTGTTCGTTCCTCGCCTAACAACTAGAAGTAACGATATCCACTTCTGATATTTGTGGCAGATTGCAAACAGTAATGCAAAGGCCAATACTTGTCGGTCGAACACAAGTCTCCTGAGGATGACCATGTTTCAAAGTAGGTGGGTCTCCTGATAAGGTACCGGTATTCTTTGGAGATTGCAGGTTAGAATATCTCCTTCCATTATTTAGGGTAGTATTCTAACAGTATTTGCAGCGAGGACACATGTCCGAAGTTGACGAGTAACAGTCCCCCTGAGCAACCGTCCCCCTGAGAAACCGTCCCCTGAGCAACCGCTGAACTCATCCCTCCCTTCTATCTGGAATGGGTCGTCGGCAGCGTTCCAGCAAGTCCGATTCTTTCCCTTATACATAGGATGTGAGTAAAAAGAGCTACGGAAAAGACTTAATTATGATTGATCACCTGTCAAGACTATGTAGACTATGCTAAAGTAAGTACCAATTTTCAAGAGTGTAAGAGGAGATTAGATTAGTTGTCGTTGCATTGGGGTATGATGTATACGAAGAAGTGCTAACGATTTTATTCAATGAATTTAGTTGAGAAGTCCCATGCGGGCTCGGGAAAGAGCTTCGTTGATTGTCCATTCTGCCGATTCCTGCAGTTCTTCATATCGACCGTATTCTCTAATGCTATACCTTGTCTGAAGAGACTAGTGTTCATCGAGGCCAAGGGATCCTAAAAGTCCGTCTCAGGCAGGCGGGGGTGTGGACTATCCCGGACTATGATTTTCCGGGCTGGGATTTCTCGGATTAGGGACGATCGGCCCGTATACAAGCGAAGCGGTAGGCCTATGACGCGAGTGATGTCGTGATGATTTGGCGACAGCCCATCCATCGCGTCATAAAGCTCATTAAGTGGTGTCAGGTTAGTAATAGTATAGGGTGGCTGCTAACTGTCTAGATGCATTGTATCCTTGATTAATAGAGTAATAGAGTCATTTTAGAAGGGAAAACTCGCAACAACACAAGGGCAACCTTCGCTAGAGCCCGACAGATCCCCGATCTGGGCCCTAGGTGTGTCTGCTCATGCCCCGCCCTGGACTAGGCTTCTGGGCTCGAGAAGACTGGCGGGTGCCTGGACTATTGAGAACCCTGTTATCGCTAGTGTTCTGCAGACACCTTCAATGTTCAATATTTCATAATTTTAAATAAATTTGGATCACTTTGTATTTCCTACTAGGCCTAGTGCCGGTTCTTAGGGTTTCTTCCACACACAACGGATCCAGTACCCCTCATATGTTGATGGCCTTGCGCAATATGCAGTGCCTGTTTGGAGGGTGCAACAACCGGCTTCACCCACAAGGCAGTGAAAGCTCGGAATAATGCTAAATATTACACTGAACGAAATATAATAACAATATTCCATTTACACAGTCCCTAGCTGTCAAAACCCACCTCACTCCAAACAACTATTCCCGATGAAATCTACTTCATCTTCCTACTAAGTCCATAACCAATGCCACTGACTAGGGCAACCACTGTAATTCCCAACATCGTATAACATATCGCAGACTCCCACCTTTCTCTGCGCCGGAAATACTGGGTTTGTAAACCCCATTCCACGTCAGTCAACCGTCTCGTAGGGCAATCTACTTGTGAACTGTCAATTACTACCATCCCTTGGTTTGCGGAATGTATCGGCTGTTCAACCCCGGTACCATATACTGCAGGCTGGGATGTGTCTCGTGCGCGAGCGTAAGCTGGTGCAGGCACGGTGGTAATAGTTGAGGTTGATTCGGATTCGGGGACAGTTTTGCGAGAGGAAGTCTCTGGTAGTGTCTCTTCTTGACAGGACGTATAGTGAGGCTCCGTTTCGACTGCCTCCACCTGCGATACTACCAGGTTTGTAGAGCCTGGAGCGGCAGGTAGGGTCTGGAGTTTGTGGTCTGCTTCGGACATTGTGATAAAATAAAGGTGGTTTGGTGGGATAAGAGATGTATGGGGGTCAGGTTGGATAAGAGCAGTTGTATATAAGGGAGGCTTTGATTCGAACAGATCTAACGAGCTAGAGAAGTTCTGAATATAAGCCTTTTTTATATCGGTAGCGGCCAACTTTAAATGTTCAAACGTGTGCCCTCTGGAACGTTTCTATTGCATCGCTCAATGTCATTTCAATTGGTATGAGAACATAACATCACTAGACTCTGTTGATATAGCCAGCCCATGGCTATGCCATGATCGGTCAGAACACCATCCCGAGCCTCCAGAACGATCCTTGAACAATTTTCGAGTGACAGCCGTAACGCTAAGCAGTATATAAAAACTTATCGAGATGGCTTTTGCGTACTGAGGTGACTATGAATTCGTTTATAGCAATTTGCAATGAGCGGAATTTGGCAAGTATGACTCATTAATCTTCAGAGGAGCACCAAAGTGTCAGATCCTTGCATTCTTATTAACCAGCCGGATAGGGTTGCATATTGCCAATGATATTCGTGTTGATGATGAGTTGGATGCGACTGTGGCGGAAGAGATGTGGTCGGTCATCTTGATGGTCATTGCCTGAATCAAGCTCGAAATAAAATGTTGGCAGGGATGGTGTGATAATATGTATTGGAAATCTGCCCAACCCCGCGCTTGAGTCCGCGCGATGGCGGAGCGGCCAATAGCGCCTTATCATTGTGTATATAGAGAGAACGATATCGCTTTTGGGCTTTCTCACAGCGCCCGCTACCATTCCAACAATATGCAATTGAAATTGACAAATAAACGAACAGTGACACCTGGAGTGGACTATTCTAGGCGGGGAGCTAAACTGTGGTCCTGTGGTGGTCGGCAAACATCTGCAGCTGTGTATATCAATCATCAACGGTCGACCGTATCGTATTTTCATTCCCTAACCTCTACGGCATAAAATATTGTCAGAGGCCTCTGTAAATCGTAAACCCCGAGATTAAATAATCCCACATTTGAAGATGAACGATTTACATCGTGTAGAAGACAGCCTCCGGAGCTGCTGTACTGCCTGGTAGCGTTCACCCGTTTATGGTCATGATTTCCGTACGCAACCTAAGCTATACTTTGAAGCGGTTCAGGCCGTCATAACGAGAGTTTGATTTGGCCAGACCAAAACATAAATCGTAGCTGGCATCATCGGAGATAACTAGGCCATTCGTGAGCTAGTTAAAACCCTCTTCAGCCACTCGAGTCCAACAATCATCTCCCAACTGCCAACGGTTTCCGGTTTTCCTCATGGCTGCATATGTCATAGAATGCAGATGTGTAGGCTGGTAAGATGAGGTATCGATTTTTGAGGTCATCTGTACGCACATTAATGCTGTGTTAAATTCCGTTTCTCAATTTTTAGGTATCAGCTTGACGAGGGAACCATTTACACTGTGAGTGTAAGGACTGGGTTATAGATCCGCTTTGTTAATAGTCCTACTGGGGGCCGTGTGGAAACTCCCCTCGATCGCTGCAGAGGAGTGGAGATGTTTATCTGGGTCAAGTCGAAGCTTTGGTCGCAACTAAGTAGTCCATTCGAGTAACTAGACAGCACTAGCACCAAACGAAACTATTAGTTGTCAGTATCTAATACCAATATAAATATACCCCAGCTATCGCATTGTAGAATAGATGTTGCGGGCAGAGCTTCTTCTTACTTTCAGTGTACCGTTCCACGTTACATGACGGTCCTACCAAGCTGCTTCGGTAGATTCGCGAAGCCCACCGTTGGTCAAATGCATGGTGTATATGCTGGTGATAACGACTGTTGAGAATTTTTTGCATCGAGTGACAATTCCTCCGCAAACAATCTCACGTGTCACGGGGTTGGTCTGATATTCTCCCCAAAACATGTTCTAACACCGACTCCACCATCCATCTCTTAACCCCGCCTTTACCTTTTATCCCCGCCCCCACCCGCTTCTCAAATCCTCGCCGAGCAATATTAGCAGTCCCACATAGAATTCCACCTCCACACTTTTTATAATGCCCCGCCGCTCTCGCTCCCGCCGCGCCTCTACACACAATCACACCCACACTTACAACAACGACATCGAGCTCGGAGACCTGTCACACGGGACCTTCACAACCGATCGAACGTACGCCGCCCTCCACCGCGCTCAAGTCGAAACCATGAGTGGACGTCAGCAACCTGCTCGTCGTCGCGAGTATCCTCCATGGCCTGATAATGATGCTGACCCACGTATCTGGACTGCCGTCTGGATTGGTGTCGTCATTGTTGATGCTGTACTTGTTGGGCTCATCATCTGGGGGTTGACTCTGCAGCCGTCTGAAGGGCGTGAGACTTAGGTGAGTAGGTGTGAAATGTGAAGTGTGAAGCGGTTGAGGAGTTTGCTGATGTGAAGTAGATCTATGCTCCTGCACCTAGGCGTTCCTGCAACGATGAAGCTTTAGGGAGTTTTTCTCGGAGTTGTTAGGATACGGTGCATCAATTTACTTTTGTCTGTCTACGTGTCATGAGTACGCGATCATTTGGGGTCATCTGCTTTCGTTTCATAAATTAGAGGAAGGGTCATCTACATTGCAGTCTTATTTGATTTGTGCAAATACTGCAGGAGAATGTTGAGAACGGTCATGTCAATTATTACTGCTTTATGTTCATGAAATAATGATACAGCTTCCTCTCAATGAATGTCTTAAATTTGCTTGCATCTTTGTTCCTAGTTCCTTCTGATTACTGTTTCCCATGACCATCTTCTCCCACCTTGTACCAACGGCACTGCCACTACTACTGTTCATGATCTCATCCCACTCTCCGTGATGTTTAGAATGTGCGTTCCAACTCACTGCCACTCTCATTCGCCCTCATTGCTGTGGGTTGTGGCATGTTCAGTCAGTATAATACAGAGAGTCTAACGCAAGGTTCAGTGATACGAAACTCGGGACAGAGAATACGGGAAATATGAAACATAAATCCATAACGCAGACTTTCCATTTGACGTCCGATTACGACATCCAAATGCGCTTACAGACTACACCCAGCTTCCACGCCTCGAAAAAAGCAAATCCGGCCAGACCCACGATAACTAGAAAGGTAATTAAACCATACACCTTCTGTTTTGTAAAGCAACTACGGCACCCCCCAACTTGTGGGACATTGTGTATAGTGGTGGTGTAGAGTAGGTCTTCATCATGCATTGCATGATGGCTGTTGGTCCTAGCTTCCTTATTGCGGAGAGGTTTCTCTGATTCAGAACTTCGGAAGGAAGTAGACAGTGTATTGTCGGTTGTTGGGAACATTGTTGGTGAGGTGCAGATAAAGGATGTTGGAAGCAGTGGCGAAAGATTGGATGTTGTCGATAGTTATAGAGGGCCTCCCATCTCATAGAAAGTTACCGATGGAATCCCATGAAGAGAAGATTGCACTTCCAATTGTATTTGAACACTTTTTCTCGGGCTTAGAAAGAGATAGGAATATCGTTATAACGCGAAAAGGTGAAAGATAGCTAGTACTACTATCACTGCAGGTATTGCCAAATATGTCTTGAAATATCATATATAATTCCAGCGAGGTGGTGTGGAGTAAAAGCTTACACTGAAACTTTGAATTTAAAGTACTATTAATTCCAGCCTTATTATATCCTGAATAAGCCCCTGGAGTAAACACAACAACTCAGAAGCAGAAAAGAACTTCCGCAACTGGTTAATTTCCCTTATGTACGTCCATATCTCATATCCGTAAAAATACCTCTTATCACGACGCCCAAGTACTGGCAAAAACCACACCTAGTTTCCACGCACCCATACCGACACCCACAGCCAGAACTAGAACAACAATAAAAGTGACCCAATCGTATTCCCTTCGTTGCTCAAAACCTATTGTACTGATGTGCGGTGGCTCATATGGGATGTCGTGAAGGTGAATGGTGTAGAGTGCATCCTCGCTGTGCATTGCAAGGCGGTTATTGAATACATTTTTGCGCGGGACGTTGGGTAAGATGTGGGGAATGCTTTTGTGAGACGTTCCAGCTCCGGAACTTTCGGAGGATGTAGGTGCGGTAACAATGATGGTCGGTAACATTATTAGTGAGACTGAAAAAGGAAGCGGCGAAGTGCTTGATGGATGTGCTATTTATGGTGGAGTTATCGTGCTATAAAAGGAGCAATGGATTCCATAGAATGGTGCAGTCCAATTCGAATAGTCTTTGCTGAAGTTGAATAAAGGAAGATAGTATTGTTCTAGCGGGACGACTAGCATTACCACCATAAACGGTATGGCGTAATGCTGAACGTTTCCTTTGAAAACTCACACCGGTATCAATCTGAACGAGATTGTGCAGGCACGCGACAACCGCAACATTGCTGCCAGCCTCCATGTTGCAAGAACACTTACCGTTGCATAGTTTCCAACCAGGAGACATCCGAGCGATCCGGTTTGATTAAGAGGCGTAGAAGTCATCCTGAAAATAGTGGGGACAACGGTTTGGGAGGATGGTGCGGGGTGGATGATCGACACAAAATTATGAAATATAACTGAAGATTTTGGGCGCTGCAATTTGGTGAATGTAAATGATGTTACAGGTTGGAACAGTATTGGTCGTTGGTTCATTTTTCGGGTAGGAACGAATCGCAGCACAAGTGAGAGTTAATGAATACTTAAGCACCTTCACTCTTACGATGTTTCTGAGCGTGCTGGTGTGCGCATCGATACTTTGCGGTTTCTCAACTCCGCACTTCTGGAATCACCCGACCCACAGCAATCAGGACCACCCCCACTACCGTCACCTCAAAATGAATATCACCAAAGCACTCCTCTCCATCATTGAGAAGGGTATAGATATAATCTTCGATAAATTCCTCGCATCATTACTGGTCTCTTCATTGTGTGGATCATGTATCTGAGGGCTGTCGACAGATGGAACAGACCAGCAGGAGGTTTCAATTACTAGCAGTAGCACCGACGTGGAATCTAGGTGGGTTGACGAGTTGAGATATCAGACAGAACCGCAACGCTCATACAATTTCTGCGGATTCAATGGCGAAGGAGGGCCCAACAGAGAATCTTCGGTTCTTTTTGAATGTACTGAGTAGTTCATTCTCTACTGTTCTCCGAACACAATATTCGTTACATATTGTCATATAACCAGAACAACTGGATGCTCTCAAACACAATGGGGTTGTCTTCCAGTCCGCCGTGCTGCGTAGACCGTGACAAGTACCAAAATTGGAACGGAGGTTCTCCAAGACTGCTTTTCTGTTCTCATTTCGCTTGGCCACGTGATAAGTGCCCCACACTGTGGCCACTCGGCTAAGATGCCCGTCAGTTTCTTACTTTTGAAGTTGGACTTCTCAATTCCCACCTCCCTACGAACGATTAGAACAAAAGCCTCGGTCCGCCTCTGAGATTGATAATATACACCAAAGCTCATCCACCCATCCAAGAGTAGCCCGACGGCATACCAATCACTTCATTCTCAGTTTCACAAGTCCAAACGGGTTCAAGTCATCTTCTGGTAAACATTCCGCCTCGGTATTCAGTAGCCTTGAGGCTGACCATTCTGCCAATCTTGATAGTTCTTTAAATCAATCATATGCTCCAACATCATGTCTCAAATTTCTCAAGAGAATAATGATGTTCGCCAGCGTTGCTTCAACATTCAACATTCAACATCCGACACTGGCTGAATATGGCCTCGCATTTCCTACGCCTCCTTGGGCCGGCTCGGTAGGAACATTCGGTGTAGCAGGTATTCGATACAGCTCGCCTTTCCCTGCGAATAGTCCTGTGCAGTATGCGGCTCCTATTATGGGTGCTCCTACCGCAGTCTCATACTCTTCATCGGTTGACGCTCCAGTTCTATATGCCGTCGCTAGCCCCAATGGTCCTGGTATTGATTTCCAGAACGCTGTCAACAGCCATTTCTTCCCCAGATTCCATGGTCATATTCCACCTTCAGTCCCTTTTGCTACCATCTCTTCGGCACCCAACGTCAGCGTCTTTGGAAATGACTACTCACCTTTGAATCTACCTTTCTATTATCCTGTTCACTTTCCGACTAGCGTATTTTTCAGTCCCTATTCCGTTCCCGGCCGGCAAGATTCACCAGCGCGGCCGACCGGCACAGCAAGAGTGCAAGCAAACCACGCCAGTCCTACTGTCACAGTACTACCGATACCTCCCCCTGCACTCCGCAGGTCTCGCCAGGATCCAAACCGCCGACGCGCTTTCCGGGTCACACCGGCGGACCTGGAAACCGATCAACGTCAGTGTTCAAGGTGTCGAAAAAGGAAATGGCAGGCCGACTTCGAGCCCGCCAGAAAGGAGTGCAAGGTGTGTGTGGAGAGATATCGAAATCGGAGGAGATAAGGATGGAGTGAGGGTTAGTACTGGTTGTCTTCCGGACGGCTACATTATCGCTTGCGCATAACAATATAGCCGTCAGACAGACTACTCCTGGGGTTTGCATACATAATCCTTGGTGGGTCGTCTTCCGGAGGCGTGCGGGTGGAACTTTGTTGCAGGAGGGCCGAGGCGAGTGGTGAGACACTAGGAATCTTAGATGCATCTGTTAGGATAGTCTGTCAGACGTCTTTTGGCGCTTGCACATAACAATATAGCCGTCTAACAGACATCAGAGGTCATAGTCCTCAGTAGATAGTATCCAGTGGTACGGGGAAATAAAAGTTTCCGAACTCGAATACGATTAAGTGTAATATAAAATCTCGAAATTGTGCCCTTATATATCGAGGCAATTATCAATCGAATCTAACTTGAGTGAATGGTTAAACGTATACAAACCGAGGCAATTTGTCAAGTGGTCCTTGATACGTCCAGTGCTAAAATGATTCTGTGGAATTGGATACCATCGTTAGGAAAATGTGTAACGATCAGGTTTGTAGTTTCTAGTACTCCTGCAGATATGTGCTTGTTCGCTTTCGGGCGTATATATGCATTCTGTTTATATGTCTTAGAGCCATAGAAGTTCATCACGCAAGCAAACATCAATTAGTCAGTTAATCCGCTATATTTTTGCTAGGGCTACGCAACATCGCAAGCCAGATGACAGGCGATGCATCATTATGTATCACTCGATTCATTGCAAGTACCGCATCCGAAATCTTACGGATGATCACCGTCAGCAAGAGGGAAAACACCTGCTCTGTAGCCTGGACAGGCTTACGAAATGAACCATGTAGAAGTGTCATCGGTTGTTGCTGCACTCGTGGACTTATGTATCTAATTCACTCCCGATGGAAGTCATGTTTACAATAAGGAATTCACGTGAGCAACTCCAAGTTGAATGTCGTTGTCGTATCTAGAGCATCGTTTTCTCTCTTCCTCCGCCGTCTATTTACCCACTCAACTATCGCCGTCGCACTGTGCTTCCTCACAATGGCGACGGCATCCCCTCAACGATCTCCGACCGAGCCCACACCGTCAAAACCGCAGCGCCGCTTTACTCTCAAAAATATCAAGCTCCGAAGTCCATTCAAATGCATCACTACCTCAGTCGAAGAGCCTATGGAGATGCGAAAACCACGTTTTTCCCTCAGCGCAATCGTCGACGATGCCGATGAGAGGATCGATAAACCTCCCAGTCGCTCAATCTCTTTCAGCACCGAGGAGCAAGGAGAACAAATCCAACGAAAAATTCGGCGCTCGCTCTCCGTTAGCACTCCTAGGCACTCCTCTAGTCTCGCTTCATCGCCCAGGAAGTCAACGAATAGGCCCGACATGATGACAAAAGCCGAGAGGGTTTATGATCCCTACGAAGCTGTGGAGTACAGGAAAAGGCATATGGGAGGCCCCCAGGGAAAGGCTGTTTACAAAATGCCAGCTGTGGAGAGTACCATTTCACACCTTCGGAGACCAGAGACAATTACGCCGTGGAATAAAGAAGCCAATGTCACGGAGATGCCACCGCAGGTATCGCGACTTCCTCCAAGTGTAACAACAAAAGCGACTCGTTATAAAATAGTTGCGAACGAGAATATTAAGTTCCCGCCAGGCTTGGTTCGCAGTCCGGAGCAGCGGCAGATTGTCAAAAGGGTCCCGATTGTTGATGACGATGATGAGATGGAAAGGCCAGAAGGTATTGATTCAGTCACGTACAAGCGATTTTCCAATCTTGTGAAGAAACACCAGAGGAATGCCGGGGAGGAATCGCCGCGCACTCCGAGAAGATCGGAGGAAGACTATTACGAGAACGATCTGACGCCCGTTGCGAGGCTGGCACGGACTGCAGGCAGAGGTAGGTGAAATGGCGGCGGCATCAAGGACAAACTAAGGTTAACGATCGATAGGTAAAGAACAGCAGACGCAGGCTTTGCAAGAATCAGGACTCGGATTTGCGAACTGGAATGAAATAGTCGATGCTATCGATCTGAATGCTACAGTCAAGCAGTCACTACGATCACCCACTAGTCCTACTTCCGGCGGCAATTCACCTATCAATAGCAAGGACTCGCTCAAGCTACAGACCCCACAAGAGTCACAGCAAGATAGCACAGCCAACAAGAGAGGAAGCTATATCTACAGGCAGGAGATGGATTTTGAACCCAATGTCAGGCGTACTCGTCGCCGGTCCGATCCTCGTACCCCGGTCAAGAGGGGTCAAGTTCCCATGCCTCGCAGTGCCGGAGCTATATCTGATGGAAGGTACAATGCGAACTCAGTTGGCATAGCTTCAGATCATCAACCCCCAGCTTCATGTCCTTCCACGCCTCGCGCTTCACAGGATCACGTTCGATTTGCCGACAGTAGGGAGGGCTCTATTTCAATTAATGCGAACGTTTACGACACTACTGCTATCGACGATAATGTAATGGCATCTGCTAAAGAGGACCAAAAGATGGCACATGCTGCAATGACCAAGCACATTCCAGCTCAGATCGATACTGATGTTACTCAAACTACGGAGCCCGTAACCGTCAAGTACTCGCCGCTACCTCGCACCCCTGGTAAGACTCGTGCGCACGGCTCCACGAGAGGACGGGAGCTTGTTGGGGTCACTGATGAAGCAGTTTCCCCGTCTAGCGCAGCGAGAGTCGTTCTCCAGGGCGATTCAGATACTCATCAACTGTCTCCAAAGTATAGCAATGATAATCCTGGACTGATGCGCAGCGAAACCATGGTACTCATCAGTCCCCGTCCCGAGACGACGGAAAAATGCAAGATCCCCATGCACGATGCAAAAGCTGTAATTACTGAATCGGATGAGGGGTCTACTCACGATTCGACTAGTCCATACATCGTGGAACATCGTCGTGTAATGGGTATTCATCCTTTGGTGGCTGACCGTGGCGTGGAGACTGGTCGTCTGATGACTAGCAGCACAATGCAGTCTATCACTCCCATCTACCACAGGGACTTCGCTTACGAGGCAAACGACGCAAACAACGACTATCAGAACTAAAGGGAGGTTTGGGAAAAAATAACAAAGGCTGGATGTGATTTACCAAAGAGATGTGGTACTTTACGCTTCAAATAATGCACATTTCTGCATGGCTATGGAGAGGAACTGTCAATAACACAATGTATCTGCTGGAGATACTTTGTCTTTCTGTGTTCTGTCAGTGCTGGAATCGCAATATGCTTTCTTTTCATAGTCTTGGTTGTAGCTTTGAACACCAAAGTCATTTACCTTCTCTACTACTACCAATTATCCTAGAATGGTCCCTGGGAATATCTACATTGGGAATTTACACCCGCCTGTACCAAATCTACGATGCCTTTCGTGACTCGAGCCCCAGCAGTATTCAAGTGCTACCAGTTCTTATACAAAACGGTAATAACATCCAGTGCGGCTTACCAGTTTGCGAAGACACACCACCAGTTCTTAACGTGTGCTTCCTTCAACAAGCAATGCGAGAGACTGCAAAGAAACTATAAGGGTTGTATAGTGAAATTTAGTGGCTTCATAATGGCGTGTGTTTTTACTGCGAATACCTACGAGCAGTACTCTAAGATATACACCGGGCCATGCTACCTACGGTCGTTATGGTGACTCTATAATTACCAAAATATCTGCGAGAGCCAATCGCAGAACGAGTAATTGCACTAACTAGAGGATAAGAGGGAAGAAAATCACTTTAGGAAGTGGGTTGTACAAAAAGTGGTATATGTGCAGCGTATTGCTCATTTTGGACCCCCTAACAAAAGATACTGGGTTTCCAGATCGCAGTACGCGTACGTCCGCTTGAGACATACAAATATATCCAGTGAATAAGTTTTGGCTGGATATGTGCTTATTCTGTTTGTTTGATTATGATGAAATACAAAAATTATGGCGGGCATTCCCAACCGCGAGTTTACTAATCCAGGTGTTGGATTTTCTCACGTAGTGCGTTTGCTAGAAACTGTACGGCATCCTCAGATCCCATATTATCCCCCTTAATCCATATGCTTAGTATCATTGCTGTTTCAAGCAATTATTGTGGATAGGGTCATATCGTACTTCGATTGTCTTATGTCGCATTTGGCGTGTATTGTTGAGATTTTAGGCACGAAATATAGCATTAACCATTCTGTTCAGCCAAGGAGTATATCATCCGTAGAGCCTAGTAAATTATACACAGTTTTACCAAAACGTACACATTTTTGTGGCGACGGATGTCCTTCAGATTTGACAGGCGGAGGTCTACATCCATGTAGCGTTTGGCCAGCTCTCCCGTTGAGCACATTATGATTCACGAAAGGCACAAGTACGGAGGCCGGTAAGGAGCGCAACCGCCACGTTGTCGTTGTCGCTATGTAAAAGTACAAGACCGAAGTACATCCCTGTATCTGACAATCGCAAGGGACCCTGCAATTTATTTTGACAACAGCAAAGGACTCTGACAACCGCAAGGGATCTGAAAAATTGCAGCGGACCCCGCAACCATCGCCCCCTATTCTCTTCCGTCGACCACCACCACCACCACCACCACCACCACCACCACCACCAGCATCCCCACCACCCTAGAGCTATGCCACCCAAGCAACGGAGATCATCTGCAGCCACGGCTGCTACTAGTACCGGTTAGTGTTAGCAACGGTTCCGTTTTCGGACCGTTTCTACTATAGCGGTTCCAAGAAAACCCGGACCGAGCCGGTTTGGTCCGGGTTTGTGCCAAATGGTTCCTTCAATTAACTCCTTGAATATTCATCTGATAATTTAGTGTTTGGTACATGAAATATGGAGCTTCAGATGGCGCATCTTTTGGCGGTCTCCGATTTTTGATATCTTCAAAACTCAGCAAGCGGCTTTGAAATTATTGTCATTTTGGGCCGAAAAACGAGGTTTTTGGGCTACCGCTGGCAGAGATTTAAAGATATCGAAAATCGGAGATGGCCAAAAGATGTGCCGTGCTGAGCTGCATATTTTACATACCAAACACTAAACTCTCTGATCAATATTTGTGGCCTTAAAGTGATGGTTCGCTTAAAAAATCGTCGATTTTTGATGGGGTAAGGCCGTTGCCATGCAGACCTATAAAACCGGCCGGGTCCAAAACTGGAACCGTTGCTAACACTAGTACCGGTAAACTAGCAAAAAAAAAGCCGACCGTGACAGCAAAAGCACCCAAAGCACCCAGAGCACCCAAAGCACCCCGCCGTCCCCCTCCTACTCCCTGTCCCACTGCCTTATGCACCTGGAAAACCATAGCCAAGGACCGGACCAGGGCAATTCAGAAACATCTCCGCTATGCAATGGCAGGACAAGATGATGATCGTTTGTAAGCGGAGCATGTCACAGCCTACAAAGAGAGAGCCAAAAAGCGTTGTAAGTCAACTTGAAAGCTTTTATGTATATGGTGTAAATTTAAAGTTGTAAGCTGATAATTACAAGGGACAATGCCAGCTAAGCTCAAAAACTCACAGAAAAAGTTCAGAGAAAAACACAGAGAGGAAAGAAGAGATGCGTCAATACTTTGTTATTACAAAAAAAAGATTAGAAAAGAGAATGTAGACTGGTCCGATGCTATGGTGGAGGAAAAGGCAAAGGAGTTGATTGAAGACAGAAAGAAATAAGAATGGAAATATTGAAATGGGGAGGATTCTGAGGGCAATAAATACATATATCTACATACTACAATTACTGCTCAGTGCTCAAACTCAGCTCTGCCTAAGGCATAGCGGTCCTCCCAAGAAACATATGCTGGACTCCCAGGCCGATCAGATTCAGCCTCGCTGGAATAGATCTCATCCTCCTCATACTCAGGAAGATCCAACTTACGGACTTGAGCAAAGTTCAAGTTGGAGATTTCAGATAGTGTAGTTGTACTATAAGTACTACCACCGGTTGTACTAGTAGCTGATATAGATGCTGCTGCAGAAGACGGAGACCAAGCATAAGCTCCTTGTGGCAACTGACACACAGGAGGTACCCATCCAGTGGTGGTAATATAATTCTGAAGATAATTTCGTAGATATAGATATGTGATCTGATGTACTGGAATACCATCAATATATGTGCGGTAATAGTCAATCTCTCCACTAGCTGACATCAAATCTGTTGCATCTAAAGCTGTGGTACAGATATTCATAGATTCCGGTGGAAGATACTCTTCAGGATCTAGTAAAAACATAGTACATTCCGTTAATATATGGCAAATTCAGATACAAATATTCAAACGCAAACAGGTTTGATGTACGACTGACCCCATGCAAGAACCTCCGAATGTAATTCAGACACTGTTGATACAGGTGCAAGTTGACCATAGTCAAGGGTACCGTCAGGTGGTGTAAAGTAGAGTACAACTGGTTTTCCAGGCTTTACACTAGGTCTTTTTGGCTGGCTTCTGATGGAATGTGCGTTCCCGAGCTCAACAAAATTGGGGATTTCATCCCGGATATGCGGCATATATACAAACAGCATTGCTATCTGATCTGGAATACTACCAGTCCACAGTGCGCGTGCCTGCAGCATGTCAATGTATTCCTTACCAAATAATGTCAGTGATGAACTATAATAAGGTTGTTGGCAACACAGCATGGTATACCTTCCAAGCAACCATCTGGCTTTTGCTCATTAGTCTCCACCATGATTCAATTCTCTGATTCGCAGTCGATGTTCCGTACCAGTATACAGAGTACATATCCTCCTCCGGGTTCAAAGCAAGGTGCAGTTGACAATGTGCGTTGGCCATCATGTGGGTTTCTGTACCTCTATCAGATCGTATTGTGTGTGGCAAAATACCATTCGCCCAAACATGATCCAGATATCCTCGCAGAATTGAGATTGCTGTTCTGGTTGATACTCCAACATAGATCCATGTAATATAGCTAGATACAATAGTCTGATATCAGAATAGCATACTACATGCATGAGAGGTACATTCAGAGATACCGTTAGTATGCATCTATCCCTGCATATATCTCAATACCATAAAGACTAAGCTTGTGGTGCCCATCAACGGAGAGAATCTGATTTGGTCCTGCAACAGAAAAGTCTGTCCGTGGTATGTGTTGTTGCGCAAATGCTCTGTTGGCAACTCCAATTGGATCCAAAGCTCTCAGTATCTGATACATTCTATCCCGGGCTACTGGAACTCCGCATTGCTTTAACCGCGTATATGTATGTCGCGGTCCATGAAGAGATGACTGCCCGTGGATCTCCGATTCCAATGCTGCATGCATGATCTCATTGTGCATCTCAAATTCTTCTTCTTTGAATCAACGACGCATTCCAAGACACAAGCGTACATGTATCAACCTAAAACCTCAGATTAGCACAAAGAGACAACATTACCAGAAAAACTTCTGTAAAAGATTCCAAAAAGGGGGATGTATTGCATACTCTCTCATGGTCAATCGATAACCCCACTTTGCCAAGAAGCGCATGATCTCAGTATCTGTAAGACCCCACTGCCAAAATGATATCCACAGCTCTTGTTGTAATGCATGTAAATCCAATTCGCCTGATAGATTTCTCTTTTTGAAGGACCACGTATTCAGATGACGTTCCAGTGTACATACTGAAGGATAGCTGACGGTGGCACAGTTGGCGTCCATGATGCCTTGAATGAAGCACTCGTGGAAGAGCTGGTGTATGTCTTTTACTGAATGGTCTTCCAGAATATACCATGTCCAGGGAACTGACTTGTATGGTTCCAAGGAAAATCCAACTGTGTCCCGTAATGTCATTGAATGTTGTACCACCGTGACTGGTAGTTGTAACCGGGTAGTAGGAACTGACTCGAAATGGAGGTGTCTCAATACTGACAAGAAGACCTGGGTACCGCTGTGCCGTATTTATAATAATGCTGTACGTTCCCAACAGTGAAATCAGATTGCATCCCAGAGTTCTTCGTCAAGTACTCTAAACACTTTCCGATCAACAATCCACCTTGGAATTTCAAGTAACTATTATTTTATCCACACTACCCTTCTCATATGAGTTCTGTTCCTTTCGATGGCTTGAATGATAGTAGCTGTGGCTGCCGAAAGGGTATATACGGAGGAAATGATGTTGATTTAGCTGCGCTACGATATCCAGCAGATGTTACACCAACATACTGTTCAATTTGCGGTCAGAAGAAACGCTACATGCCATATGCAGGTCATTCAATACGCATTGCACAAAATGGTCTTCCCAACACCGAGTCCGCCCGGGTATCAGCAATCGATCCGCATTTATCTCAGTTGTCCGAACCCACCACCTCTGAGTCTAGGCAAGCATTATCTGCCATCCAACCGCAACCACCCACCACGCTCACTTCAGGTGCTACAGAATCCGCTGCATTCTCACCTATTCCATATCATCAACCATCAACTTCTCAATCACATACTCAGTGTTGGGCCTCATATACAGCACTGGAATCTGCAATTGGACAAGCTAGAACCGGTGGAAAGGCATCTCAGCACATTACAGTTGGGCGTGGGCAGCCACAATCCAAGCTTCACAGTAACAGACGGGCTCTGAGGAAGAACGTACCACCCACTTTGAACCATGTTGTAACAGAAACGTCGTCAGTTAGTATAGCAACCACTTCGAGATTGCCAAAGCCACATCTTTCTTCACTGCACTACAAGTTACAACTTATTGTATCAAATATTGCAGCACCACAAAGAATGAGAAAAATACCCGGAACGGAGCAATGGTATCCATCACCCGAAGTTATGGATGCTGTTCAACAGCCCGGGACCATGGCCCAGCATCTGTGGAATACAGCAATACGGCCGACAGGATTATATGATGACTTGTTGTTAGTAATTCCGGATTGTAAGTTAACTACATCCCTCCAACACTCATTCTAATATAAAGAGTAATATATTACACAATGTAGTTTACAACTTTAATGATGTAGGAGTTGTAAAGAGCTTTGGCCAAGATGGTATTAACCGGCTGCCAAAAAATACCTTTGAGCAACCTAGTACACTACGTCAGATTTTAGAACTACATTTTCCAATCCATCGAATCAACACTATTCCTAAGGTTACTCTTCACCTCCTTTACCGCAGTGTTGAGCAGATGGTTCCGGATCATATACCTACACTCATTACCAACCCTGAGCAAGATACCTCAACGCCCGGTAATGTTCTACCAATGTCGGACTCGGATATCAATCCCCACCATAGTGATGAAGGTATTCATGACTCGCTGTACTTTCTGCCCTCACCTCGAGAGTATTTATCTTTTATCTCAGCCAATAAGGCAACAGGACCATCAGGTTCAGCCCAGACTCCAATGGAGCACCCACCTACTCCAGGACCAGCGTCAGTGCTGCATAGAGATCAGCCACCTTTGGTGAGTATACCCCAATCATTGAATCTCAGTCCACCTCCTGAACAACTTGAGGATGTGTTGAATACCGTGACCCGGAAGGTATGTCCCTCTATTCACCACAGTATAGAGTGTTTATGAACATTATACTAATAATTCAAGCGATCCCGCAATGACCTTCCAAGTTCCTCTCCACCAAGACCACCTTCCCAGCAATCTCCGGAACACAAACGACTGTCTCGTATCCCTGATAAAGATACTAGTACTAGGAGCGGTGGTGGTGGTGGTAGTGGTGGAGCATCAAGTACAACAAGTACTTTGTACCGTCGGACTTGGTCCCAAAAGCTACTACAGGATCAACATCAAGCAAGTCATCAATCGGGAGAGGCAAGTACTTGACTATCGAAGCAACCAAACTTCACCGGAAATAATTATTAATGGTCGCTAGCAGATTAGCAAAAACTGAAGGCGGGATTTCATTCCATGGTAGAACTTGAAGTGTAGTAGTCATGGTGGTTGTGGTGGAAGTTCTGAGTTTGTAAATGTTGGTTGTGAACAGGAGCACCAGTGTTGTTATTTTTTTTGTAGGAATGCCGCGTCATTTTCAAGTTGTGGTCCGCTGTGATTGTTCAAGTCCTTTCCTATTGTTCAGGTCGCTTCTCATTGTCAGGTTATTTTGATGGGGTCCGTTGCGATTGTCAGAATACAGGGGTACGAGGACATTTGACTTTTGCTTTGGTGTTATTGCAACATGGCGGTTCCGGCCCTTACAGGCCTCCATACACAAGTATGCTATAGGTAGCAGGTAATTATTTATTGTAAGACATTTGAACGTCACCTTCCACACTTTTAGATAATTAGATAATCTTCAAGGAAAATGTTCGTCATGAATACTTTTAACCCCGCACATTGCTTATTTTTGCAAGACGATTTGAATGGCTAAACAATGTTAGTGATACTTTATGTGCGAGTAATTAATGAACAAAACGAATGAATACTTCTGATCATGATGAATTATATATTGTGCACGGTTAGTCTGTATATATGTCCACATTCTCTCCTCCCCGGTATCTCTAGATTATCATACCCCATCTCAAGCATCATCGCTTCATCTTCCTACAACACATAAGCCTCATGTCTCAACAACCATACTCCCCCCTCCCAGCCAACGCCCTCTCTTGCCTCCCCGACCATGTCCAACAATCCATTCGTACGCTACAACAGAAGCTATCAAGAACAACACTGCAACGTGAGTGGGCATTCAAAGAGATGATACACCTTGAGGGTGCAGTTGAGGATCTGATGGTTGAACTTGAAAATTCCGTTGCTCTGGGGAATCGGGCGGCTAGAAGAATTCGTAAGCTAGAGAGCGATAGGGAGGAACTTGAGGATAGAGTAAAGGAGTTAGAGGAGTTGTTGTAGGTTAGCTGATTTCTATGTAGGAAATTGTTTTAGGAACCGACTGGCAGTGCTGATGTAAACTAGAACTCAATTTCGCAATAACGAACTGCGAACACCGTGTTTAAGCTTTATATATCACAGAATACCTGGAGTTGTTCACGCAGTGCACAATTCTCTTGGGCGGGATGTGGAAAAAAACCATCGACATGGCAACAACTCACAGCGCCTGGCGGTACATGAGAAATGCCCTCCTCTAAGTCTGACCCCGTGGATTCCCCGTGGCATGGTACATATGGTAGTGAGTGGGAGTAAGGAACCACTATGCTATCTGAGTTTTTTTTGTTCTGGTAGTGTTCTTAGAGGCCCCTCGGTGATAATATCACTCACTACCCAACCAAAAACTAAACGAATAATTGAAGTATGGAGAGCTATCATTCGTTGTAGCGCGCCAAACCTTTCAGTACCCTCATTTTTTCAGCAAAGGAAATAAATTAAAATAATATGGCGATAGTCTCTCATCTATTGCATGATAGGTCTCTGCCATCTTATGGCTGGAGATGACTCTCGTATGGCCGGAGGTGAGTCTCGTATGGCCGGAGGTGAGTCTCGTATGACCGGAGATTGCTGTCGGCCTGAAGGGTCTATACATAGATGCGTACGCACGCATTCACACTTGTACT
>Ga0307515_10001419_pt1 | contig 54229 bp, 21 predicted proteins | sample 17_EM_MG_FD_194513 | JGI IMG/M metagenome (GOLD analysis project Ga0307515, IMG submission 194513) | Populus trichocarpa ectomycorrhiza microbial communities from riparian zone in the Pacific Northwest, United States - 17_EM | ecosystem: Host-associated > Plants > Roots > Unclassified | place...
CTCCCTCGGAGTAATTTCAAGTGGAAAGCTTCTTAGATGGGTAGTTTGTCTTATCTTATGAGTTGTGGTGACAAAGTATGGGTTTCGTTGATTTGTTTAACTGGTTATATCAACTACTCACCCTCACTAGCAGTTAGGTAGTTTGAAGGCACATAATACATATCGAGAACTTGGAGGTTAGCCAAGTATGGGGCTTGCCATCTTTTCTAGTAATCGAATGAACTATTTGTTAGTGTATATGCCCTAAAGTAAATCAGTTTGCTACATGTGACATTGCCTTTGTTTATGCAGAATATATTTATCATTAATAAAGACATTCTTTATCTTTAATTTTATTTTTGTTTGATTAATAAGTTTAGAGTAAAGACAAAGTTATTAAAATAAAAAAATACTTTTTAAAAGAAATTATAAAATAATTATACTTATGAGGATTCATATTACATCAAAAAATTATACTTAAATGTTCTTTATCAATGCTCTATTAAGACTCGATATTCTATAAAACCATTGAGATTAATACATATTATGTTATTTCCTTTATGAAAAAAAATAGTTGTTCTCATAAGTTGAGATATGAGGGGTACTTGAAACTAATATATAGGTGTTTGTCATATGACATGTACACTAAACTAACCAGTATGAGGGTTCCATATGAAAAAATCACTTGTATTTATGGAAAAACTCACGTAATAGTGTTGTAAGTGATCCTTAAACTTGAGGACATCAAGTTATCTTATATGAGGAATATTATGCTTTGATTTTAACTATACATTGCCTTAATCAAAGGTAAAAAAAATGAGCAAATATTAGATATAATATAAATTATATGAAATCATTTGAGTAATTAATAAAGGATTCATCATCATATGTAAATTAGAAAAAATATTCCACCTGTTCTCATATATTATTGATTGAGAAATCATTACCCAGAGTGGAATGAGATTTGAAAAGGGTTTCAATTTTATTCAAAGAATCAATTAATATAGTGTTGAGAACAAACATAATTTGACATAGCAAACACATTTCATGCTCAAATGTATAAATCAAAACACTCTTGATAGAGGGATAATAATTACGCTAAGAAATTGATCATTAAAATGTTAAGTCAAACCACATATGACTTTCTTGATATTTGGAGGATCATGACACATTACTAGATGTTGTATTTGCTCTTCAAATATAAATTAATTAATTTTTCAAATTGATAATAAGTTAAATTATTTAATTTATCTAATCCTATTTTATTTAAAATTATGATTTATATTTTAGTCAATATATAAGGAACCTAATAGGTCATACACATTAAAAATCTTTGGTAAGAAATTAAACTTGAATGACTAATCAAGTATAACTTGATTGTAAATAAGTTTTAGAAATTGAGAACTGAAATTTAATTTATATAGAGGATTATGATTCTAGAATTAGAAGAATCAAAGGCTAGATTACATAATTTTTTAAAATTATCATGAAATAATATACGTAATATTTTTTTAAGGGACAAAGTGATATTTTATCATTAATAAAGTTATCAGTTTTTTTTCCTATAAATAGAATATTATGTTTTATATTTTTATCTGTATGCATATTGTACATACTCTACATATATGATTTATCCTTGTAATAGGTAAGTACCAAGTTAAGTTGACCTAAAATCCTATATTTAGACATGCTCCAGCTAGGTAACCTTGGCCAACTAATGGTCATTAAGTCCTTCCGCTTTTATCTAGGCTCACACACTTATAGTGAGCCTCTCATGTCTAGCTTTCAAAAATACATGGAAAAAAATTGGATCCAAAATGATACATGTGTACTTGTACACAAAAAATAATTGGCAAACAAGAGTTTTTTCAAGAAATGATGAGGTGTTTGGGAGTGTGGTACCAATTATTTTTCAAAGTGTTTTTTTACTTAGAAATGAACTAAAATATTTTTTTAATTTATTTTTAACATCAACACATCAAAACAATTTGAAAACATAAAAAAAATAAGTAAATTATTTTTTGAATTTTGACGAGCCTTCGTTTGGGCCGTAACCCCATACAAACACGAAGAAAAATAAATGTGCTAGTGGAAGATAGCGTGAATGTCTTGCAGTGAGATAGTGCAAAGGTTATATGATATTACATTAGTAAAGAAAACTCAAACTACTTTGCATGCTTGCACTATATTAGGAGGGACCAAAGTTTTTTTTAACATAAAAAAATATTTAGGTCGCGAGAAATTATTTGACATTGTAACTAAACTCGAAAATGTGATCGGTTTTAAGATTTTTGTTTCATTAAAAAAATATTTCATTTTGATTTTTTTAAGTTAAACTATGTTTTTATCGATTGTTCGAGATGCTTTTAAACCTGTCAAGTTGATCAAGCCATATCAAGTCAATCTTAATATAGTTTAATTTTTTCTGCTAAAAAACACATTAACAACTCCTGAATATTTTTTTACATTAAAAACAAATTGATCTGACCTGTAACATAGTGTGAGCAATGATCTAGTACATAATACTAAATCATTTAGTAAAAACTAGGATACTGCCTTGTACTATGCTGTAGGTCGAACCACTTTTTTTTAACGCAAAGAAAATGTTGATGACCAAAAAAAATCCAAGGACATGGATTTAAAATTGTTTTTGACACTATGATATATTAAATCAATCTAGGTAAACCCTGATTAACTTGTCAAATCCGTGATCCAGGTCTTAAAACCATGATAACCCTATAAAAAGCAAATTGAAACCAATTAATCATATAACAAAGACTAATTTAAAATATATTTTTTTTAAAAAAATATTGAGATAAAAATATATTGGATCGACCTTTATTTCATAACTTAACCTGTCAAACTCGTGATTTAGGTCATATAACTCCATTGAGTTAAATAATTTAATTTTTTTAACCTAACTATGATAAAAACTAGAGATTTTTTTTAAAAAAATTAAATGATGAAATTAAAAGAAAAAAAAAGATGATAAATTATTGGATAAATCCGGAATTTATAGCTTAATTTGATAAACCCGTGACTCAGGTCATGTACTTCATTGAGTTTTATAATTTGTTTTATAAATTCATCTTTTTGCTAAATATATGAAAACAAAAATAGAGGAATTTTTTTTATTTTTAAGATTAAATGATGTAATTGAAATTAAGAACAATTGAAGGACAAAATATTTTTTTTTAAAAGAGGTTATGCTTAGGTGGCCTAGCACGCCTGAGCCTTAAAGAAAGAAGAACCAAGCGTGTGGGCCTCTAGCCCAAGTTTGGTGCCAAAACCCCTTATTTTTTTTTGCAAGGGTGGACAATTTTTTTAAAAAAATATAGGCGCAACGTCTCCTGTTTTACCCTAAATTCTGACCACTACTGGTGGCCAAAAAATCATAAGTTTTTTTTTTTGTTAAAACCCAATTTGACCTATTTTTGCATAAAACACACTTTTTATAACATCAAAAAACTAATTTATCAAGTTAAAAAACCCAAAAAATGATTCAAGAACACAAAAACAAACTAGGTAAAAATTTTATTTTTTGGCTTTGAAATGTTGTTTTAGTCAATATTGAAGCTCAAAACAACCACCATCAAATTTCTTTTGTTGAAAGGAACTCGTTGATACTAATATCAATTTTTTTATGCCTAAAATCAATGTTAATCGACAATCTATTCTGTCTTTGCTTGAATTCGAGGAGTTTCTCTCTATTCTTTCAAATTCAAGGAATGAAAAAAAAACTTTCGGATTATAATTGATTTTTAAAAAATTATAGGGATTGTGAAGGTTGAAAGGAGAAAAGAGGAGGATAAAATGAATTTTTGAATAAAAATTTTAATTTGTAATGAAATTACTCGGTGTTTCATTCTTTATTTTTTTATATTTTGATTTACCCCAAATTATTCCTATATTTGTATTTTGGCATATAGAGATGCAATCTAAAAAAATTAATAACAAAAAAATAGTTCTAAAGTAATTATCCTAGATGTTTGAGACTTGGAGTATATGTTATAATTTACTCACAATAATGATGTAAAATAACATCGTGGAAAAACTCACCGTAAAATTGTATGATTTATGAGTGTGTGTGTCTCTGTGTGTGTGTATGTGTGTGTGTGTGTGGGATCAAGAAGCTAGTGTCGTGTTGCAAAACGGACTCTTTCCATTTGTCTTTTTTGTTTGTTTTATGCCTTGCCTCTCGTAATTATCTACAAGCCGGAGTGGAATGTCATCGAACCCCCAGCTTCAGCTTCTGTGTCGATCCCCTCTTTTCTTATAACCTCAATCCTCACGCTTTTTGCATGAACAGTAGAAAAAGAAAGAAACTTGTGCTTTGCAAGAACTGGTATGCTACGCTAGTTTTGCTTGATCCAAAGTAGTTTACATGAAAATTAAACTACCCCAGTTGGGAAAAACGCATGTCAATTGCCACTTTGGAAGTATCTTGGTTTCTGTGTCACGTTGAAAATGCAGTCTCAATGATTTTGTTTTTGCGGAATTTTGATGGGTTTGTGGCTATGGAATGTTGTGTTAAACAAGGTGGAGGGTTTTAGAATTTTTTTTTTTTGGTAATTTGCTGGTGGTGTAAGGTACAGATATGAATGAGAAAGTATTTTCGTCAGTTGTGGTTGCTGGGAAAGTGGTGGTGGTTGCTGTTAAGGCGTCAAAAGAGATACCAAGGAGTGCTTTGGTGTGGGCTTTGACTCATGTTGTTCAACCTGGGGACTTCATTAAATTGCTGGTTGTCATCCCTGCTCACTCTGAGAGTAATGCTCTTTCTTTCTTCCTCCCTCCCCACATAATCATTAGAAAAATTCTAATATTGATGGTTTAGCAATAAATGCCTGTTCCTTTGTTTGCTGGGCTTCATTTCATGTGATACTTAGACTAATATCTTTGTGAATAAAGGATTCTTCTTGTATGAATTTGGTGGACATGCCACAGAATTATGTTGCTAATAAATTCTGCATCACTAATATATAGCCTTTGTCCATCTTGCGATAATTTATTTCTTAACACGAGAAATAGCAGAACACAGATGATCTTCAGATTTAGATGGCTCGAAGAAAAGTTTGTTTGAGCTTAGGAACTTCATCTTGTCTTTTAAATCCTTCAATTCCAAAATTTTAGTAAAGGGAACACACGCATAACTTAGGATGTCAAATTATCTTGATTTACTAACTGTAATGTCATATCCAATATTGGTTCTTTACTTCATTTTCCGGTCTCAAGGTGTTAACAGACCTTCTAGTAAACCTACAAAAGACAGCATAGTTATATCGGACCAGCTACTTGCCAATATTGAACTTGAATTCTCAGTAATAAGCTTGACTATACATTGAATCTAATCAAACATGTTGCAATGTTGAGTTGAGGACCTGTGGTGTTTATTTTCTCACTTTCATCTGTGTCCATTTATACTGACTTCAAGGTTGACATTGGTGACCGATGTGGATGAAATATTATTTTCCAGGTAAAAAGTTGTGGGGATTCTCAAGATTAACCAGTGACTGCACTACTGGTCACTGGAAGTCCCAATCAGGAACCTGGTTGGATAAAAAAGACTATGTTTCGGATTTGTTCTCTGAAATGATGCTTCATCTCCATCATGTTTATGACCCTGAGAAGGTGCATTAATTAGTTTTTCAGAATTAAGTTTTAACATTCTCCCTCTTGTATTGAGTCTTTTCCACCTTTTGATTTGTCTGAACAGATAAAAATCAGGGTAAAAGTTGTTTCTAGCTCATCTTCTGGAGTTGTGGCTGCTGAAGTGAAGAAGGCTCAATCTAACTGGATTATATTGGATAAGTAATAAAAATAATGTAAACCTTATTTTCTTGCATGCTAAAACATGGACATTGTTTCTTGGAAAACTTTTGCATATTAGAATCATAGCTTGCAACTTCATGGTAGTTGATATCACAACAGTTATTATGAGCTTACCTCTCTGGACATTCAAAAACCTTATAGCAGAGATATTGGTGATATTTCCACTTATTCTACCTGTTCAATTAACAGCCACTCATGTTTCTTGACAGACATCTGAAGCATGAGGAGAAAAGCTGCATGGGAGAGCTAAAATGCAATGTTGTGGTTATGAAACGTTCTGGAGCAAAGGTTCTCCGTTTGAATTTGATTGGATCACCAATGATGGAACCCCAGATGCCTTTGTCATTTCCATTCAATATAGAAGAAACTTCAAAAGACTTTGACAGTAAGCATGAACAGCTAGATGTACTGAGAGGGCCATTTGTGACTCCTGCAAGTAGTCCAGAGCATGAATCATCACTGACTCCAACAGATGTTGGAACATCATCAGTGTCAAGCTCAGATCCAGGAACTTCACCATTATTTCTCTCAGAAATTTATGGGAATCAGAAGAAAGAGCATTCATATATTACTGAAGGAAATTTAAGCCTTTACGAATCTGACTCTGATTCGAATACTGAAAAGCTGGCTCCTTCATCAACAAGGTTATATTTCCAGCCATGGATGGATGACATTCTTAGTTCTAGTGGTGAACTTACAAAAAATCTGGTGGAGGGTTTCAATAGGCCAAATGATACCAATCTGGCTTCCACATATAAAAACATGCTGAAGAATTTATCTAAGCTTGACCGAGAACCTGACATTGGAGTGCTGAATTACAGGACTGATCTCAACTTAAGCAAAAGTGTTAGAAAAGCAATTTCCTTGTCCACAAATGCTCCACTTGATCCTCCTCCATTGTGTTCAGTTTGTCGACACAAGACTCCCATATTTGGAAGTCCTCCTAAGTGGTTTACTTATGCTGAACTGGAACATGCTACAGATGGATTTTCACAAGAAAATTTCTTAGCCACAGGAGGATTTGGTTCTGTTCATCGAGGAATGCTAACGAATGGCCAGGTGGTTGCTGTAAAGCAAAACAAATTGGCTAGTTCTCAAGGTGATATAGAGTTCTGCTCTGAAGTTGAGGTTTTAAGTTGTGCACAACATAGAAATGTAGTGACATTAATTGGATTCTGTGTGGAGGACGGAAGAAGATTGCTGGTTTATGAATACATTTGCAATGGCTCTTTGGATTTACATCTTTTTGGTGAGTTCTCGTACACTGAGTGCAATATCACAAGAAGTAAAATGATTTACAAAGCTCACCTGGCTTATCAATTTCCAACAATCATGGCATCACTTGGTCTGGAAATTTCCCTTGATAGACATAACAATCCCATTAGAAATGAAATGTGCTACCCTTGTTTTTATGTAATTGTAAAAATTGATTTACTAATAAATCCTCTCATTTCTGTGGGAAAGATGGTTAACAGAACTGTGTTAAATTTTTAAGGATGTGATCAAGATCTGTTGAAATGGCCTGTACGACAAAAAATCGCAGTTGGAACGGCAAGGGGGTTGAGATACCTTCATGAAGAATGTAGAGTTGGCTGTATTGTCCATCGTGATATGAGGCCGAACAATATCCTCGTCACCCATGATTTTGAACCATTAGTATGTCATGTTCTTATATGTCTCTATGACCTCATTGCTAGCTTTCTGTTGTTGATCACCATTCTTCTCATCACAGTACAGTTTTCTTCTGTTTTAATTCATGTTTCATGAAATACCTGTCATTTTTTTGCTTGTTCAATTGATGTTTGATCTGGCTTCCATTTTTTGTATGTCAGGTTGGAGATTTTGGACTGGCAAGGTGGCAGCCAAATGGAGACATTGGGGTTGAAACAAGAATAATTGGAACATTTGGGTAAGATTATACCTATTTTTTCTTTTCATCTTTTGTATCTACTAATTATTAGAAATTAAGTGCAAAATCCCTGCCTTCATTCAGGTATTTGGCTCCAGAATATGCTCAAAGAGGCCAAATCACAGAAAAATCGGATATCTACTCATTCGGGGTAGTATTGGTGGAACTAATTACAGGACGGAAAGCTGTTGACATAAACCGACCCAAAGGTCAACAGTGCCTAACTGAATGGGTAGCAGTTCGAGTACTCTAGTTTTAAATATGTGAAAATCTAACATAGTGGTTAAATTCCATGAATTTTTTTATGAAGATGTTTTAACCTGTTTTGTTAAAAGACAGAATGAATTGTTCTCTGGTTTGTCTTGTCTCTTGTTAATTGCTTATGTCATTAAATCTGGAGCAGGCACGTCCACTCCTAGAAAAGCATGCTATTCATGAACTGGTTGATCCACGCTTAAGTAACTGCTATTCAGAGCCAGAGGTCCATAACATGTTGCAATGTGCCTCATCATGCATACAGCGGGATCCTCATTCAAGGCCTCGCATGTCACAGGTAATTACAAAAGTTCCAGAGAATGAACTGCATTTCTATATTGTATATCACAAGGTGCTGAGGCATTTGCTGGTTGTTTCATGTATTGAATTGCCAATACGCATCAATTTCCATTTCCATTACACGTCTTCCATTGTATCCCATAATTTTTGTGCGATGAGCAGATTTATTTCATAACCAGGTCAAAGCTTACAAATAGGAAAGAAATTGCCTGCTATTAAGCATGCATTGCCTTTGATTGAACTAGTATCACAAAACTGCTTGATGGGAGGATGCATCTGGTTAAATGATAATTAGACCACTAATTTATGGTGAGAATCACTTGCACTGGCCAACACAGAAGGCGCACCTGGCTGTTTCTTGGTGTTAGTTCCACATTGTCAAGTTAATCATTTGATTCACAACCCAGGAATGACCAACGATGACTTCTTGAACAAGCATTTTCTGTAGCCAATTCTTAATCAAGTTGAAATAAATGATTTACTGCTGAGCTGCAGACAATGCTTGAAAAGCAGCAGAAAAAGAAGTAATGAGGAAACTGATGGCATCAACTTGCAGTCTTCGTCCAAAGGAGCTTTTAGGTTAATTTGGAGCCAAATTGTGATAAAAGTTAGTTCCCTGGATGCTTCTATTAGTAGTTGGCGTACAGCATTCACTGATAAGAAGTTGCTGCAATCAATGTTCAGCCATCTGCATTCACAACTAAAATAATTCATCGTCAGACCTTGCCACTACTGGATAGTACATGTAGGAGAGTGAATGATAGAGCTTATCCAATGAACGGTGCTTCAGTTTATGTTGCTTAATTACTGTTGTTACTGCATATGATCATGCATTACTTGATAATTAACAGATAGATGTACTTACTACAAATCATATGCGCGCGCGCCCGTGTGTGTATATATTATTTTGTTTGTTTGTAAAGGTGCTCCGGATGTTGGAAGCTGGTGACATTGTCATGAATTCAACAAATCTCATAGATATTTCACAGAAAGCACCAGTGTAAGGAGGCAACAAGGAGAACGGAGGGGAAGCTAGTTTTTTGGCAGGTCATTGGAGTGGGCATTAGAGAAGAGTTCTAATTTACTACATGCCAGTTAAAACTCTTCCTTAGCTCGTCCTGATTTAAAATGAAGAACTCATTGTATTATTTTTATTTTTATTTTTATTTTTTGGATGTATAGCGGTACGCAAAGGCTGCGAAATTTGTCATGTATGTGCTATTTTCTCTAGTAATTCATTTTTATGTTCTGACTTCAGACAAGTTGGGGTGAACTCATGATATAAATGCATAAACGAGAAACTCAAAATACAAGGGAGTAATATGACAACACGCACACACACACGAGGTGGTGAGCGAGTAAGGCCATGTTTAGCAAGATTTTTGCAAATTAATTCAAGAAATTTTATAACTTTTGACTGTTATAAATATATTTGATTAGAAATAATTTTAAACTTAAAATTACAAAATTGAGACAAGATTCTGAGTTAATAAAAAAACTGGAATCTTTAACTTTTAGTACATGAATTCTGACTAGTACATGAATTGTTAGTAGGGGTGAGCAAAAAAACCGATTAAATCGACAAAATCGTAAAAAAAAAAAAACCAAAAAAACCAAACAAAAAAAAAAAAACCAAATTAACCGATTAAAAAATCACAAAAAAATTCTGGTTCGATTCGGTTTCGGTTTCTAAAGTCTGAAACCGATTGAACCGAACTGAACCGAACCGGTTCAACCAGCTAGCACTTAAAAAAAAAACTATAAATAGAATATTTTCTAACCCTAAAGTAACATTTACCCATCAGCCGCCCCCCTTCCCCTCCCTTCCATTCTCTGCATATCTCATTATCTCTCACTTTACTCTCCACATTGATTTTTCTCTCTTCCCTCTACTCTCTATGAGACTTTTGTCTTGCTGTGACTTCTTCCTAGAAAGCACGGGTTCTTGAGAAAGCAGAGATTAATCAACAATGACTTTTTTGTGAGAGATGTGTGTTTGTTTGTTTTTGTTGGATCCTGGTGGATGAAACCCCGATCCTCTCTCTTCTTTTCTTCTTGTTTCTTGTTCTGCCCCTCTCTGGTTTTTGGGTTTTCCCTTTCTCTGGTCTCTAGGTTCCCTCTTTTTCTGTCTCTCTGGTTTTGTGTTCTCTTTCCCCCTCTGATTTTATAAGGCCAAACCTCGAGAGAAATTCAATCCTTATTTTCCTGGGATAGTGATCTTGTATGCTGATAATTATTTTATTTTTTTTGCTCTGTGTTTGGTGAGATAAGAACACCAACAGTCCTACCATTGTTAGATGGTCGGTGATGAGTTTCCTTAACATTAATGACACATCGTGGGGTGAAGGAAACTGGGACAAAATGGGATTTGTGGTAGACAACCTGGTTTACAATGTGGATTGGATTTGGTTGTGTTGATAGTTCTAATAGAGGCCAACATTTATTTTTCTTTTTCAGGCGGGTTCTTGTATTCCAGAGGAGGAAAAGGATGAACAGTGTTGGTAGAGGATCATTGGGTTTGAATCGGTTTGGAAGGGAAAAAAACCGAACCGAACCGAAATTAATCGGTTTGAACCGGTTTTCGGTTCGGTTCGGTTCAAATTTTTTTTAAAAAAAATTCGGTTTGGTTGTTTATTTTGGTTTAAAACCGAACCGAACTGGAAATGCTCAGCCCTAATTGTTAGGTTTCTTAAAATATATAAACTCAACAAAAAAAGATATTTAAATTTTTTTAAAAAAAGTTTTAATGATCCTGTAATGTGAAGATTACTTTAACATTAAGTTTTTGCTCATGAGGTATAATTAATTTTTTTAAATGTTGAGTTGTTACAAATTATAAATCATTTAAGCATCTATGACTTTCAGTGTTATATCGTTCTTTTATGTTTCAGGTGTTTTTCTGTCGTGTTTTTTTTTTTTGTAATTTACATAGTTTTTCTCTATACATAAATACAAGACATAACATTCTATTTATAAAATGACACAATATCAATTTGTCTCTTGAATTATATCATATATTATTTCAGGATAATTTTAAAAATTTATTCAACTAAGGTTTTACTTGATTTTTTCAGGTCTAGAATTGTAATCTACTATATTAATTACATTTTAGTCCTTAATTTCTAAAATTTATTTTTAATTAAGGTGTTATTGATTAATTATCTCATTTTAATTTTTGACCAACGATTTTTTTGTATGAGACCTATTAGGTTTTTTAATATGTTGGTTCAAATATAGATTGCAACTCTAAATAAAATAAAATAAAATAATTTAATTTATTATTAATTCAACAAATTGATTGATTTATATTTGAAGATGAAATACAATATATTATTTTTAATTTTAATTATCATTCATTTATATTGTTAGTATTAGATATTATTATCCAATAAAACAAATAATTTCTACAATTAATAAAATACTAATATATTTTTGTGAGTTCAATTAATATAGAAAGCTGTTTGGAATTTTTGAAATTGAATTCAATTTAAAGATGAAATCAATTTATGTGTTTGAAAAGGGCATTGATTTGAATTCATAATCAATAGACAAAAAAACTGGACAGGAATTGATTTGTGAAAACACCAGGTCTGAGAACTCGATCGACTTCCATCAGGTACATCCAGTCTGCAAAAGAAGAAGAAGCAAGTTTCATGTGGTTTAAACATGAAGGGACTATTTAATTCATTGTTTAAAACTTGAGGAACTAATTTATAACTTGAGGAGTGGCAGAATTACACTCCTAATTTCCCTCCGAACGTATCCAGTTCATCATCGTCATCGATGGCAGCAGCTACAAATTCCATCCTCCTCAAACTCAAACCCAAAATAAAAATAAAAATCTGCAATCCACTTTTTGGCTATCCTCGCAGTAGCAGTAGTGCTTCACCCTCTATCCCACACTTGTTCTCCACAACAACACTCCCATGTGATGCCTCTCTCTTTCTTCAATTTAATTAATAAATACTCTTACTCAACTGTTTGCAACAACTTAGTTGTATTCCTTTTGGTTTGTGATCGTAGAAGCAGATGCAGATGCTGATTCTGATTGTTCAAGCGAGATTAAAGCCACCGCAGACGCAAACCCTAACTTCATTCACCCCTCCGCCGACGTCCACCCTAACGCTATCATTGGCCACGTAAACAATCTCATCAGTGAAGCATGCTGATAATTCTGCCACTGTTTTTTTTTTTTTGCTCTTATTTTAGTTCTACAAACAAATTATAATTATTGCTGCTGCTGCTATTATTATTATTCTCATTATTATTATTATTTGTGTAGGGTGTTTCAGTTGGTCCATTTTGCACAATCGGGTCTTCAGTAAAGCTTGGAAATGGATGTCGATTATATCCTGGAAGCCATGTTTTCGGAAATACTGAGATTGGGGATCACTGTCTTTTGATGCCGTCAGTTCACTTCAACTATCACTGATTAATTACTGTTACTATGTGGATATATATATATTATTTTTTTTCTGAAAAAAAGAAGCAATAAATTTTGTGTTAGGCAGTGGAGCTGTGGTTGGTGATCATCTTCCTGGACGTACAGTTTTGGGATGCAATAATGTTATCGGTCATCATGCTGTCATCGGTGTCAAATGCCAGGATTTGAAATACAAGGTTCATTTTCCTGCTAATTTTTTAATCTCATTTGTCACCAAAATTATATTTGTGAAGCAATATTCATTATTTATGAAGCATTTTTCTAGACATTTAGTGATCTTCAACTTTTTTTATTTGGGGCTACTTTTTTTGTGTATACATCTATCTTTTGCTTAGTAGTTATGATTATGGATATGCCTGTATATTACATTACATGTACAAACTATGATCTTATTCTTTATTTAGAAATACTCTTTGCTGGATAAAACTTCCTTGTTGCTACAATGTTTATGTTATTATGAATGACCTTATCCTTTAGCTATTCTCTGTCTCCTTTGCTTGCGGATCAAAAAGCTGTCATACAATTCTGTCAACGCTGATTGTTATGGAAATTTTATGTCATGATTATTGTGTCTTGTTTCTTTTTAAGGAAAAAAGAAGAAGAAGCTCAATCACTTGGATTGATAAAGCAATTTTGTAATAATGAACTTTTGTATATTGGCATCTATGTATTATATATCCTATCTTTTTATTTGGCGTTTGATCTTGATAACTTTTGAGTTAGATTAGACTGCTATGGCACTGCTGTCTTATTCAGACAAAATTGCACATACACATGGATATACTTGCACATATATAGAAGCTCAAATTTGAATTTTAAATGGGCTTTCGCTGTTTTTTGAACAATACATTTAATTCTTTTTTTTTTTTTTTTATGGATTTAGCCAGGGGATGAATGTTTTCTTCACATTGGAGACAATAACGAGATTAGAGAACATACTTCAATTCACCGATCTTCAAAATCAAGTGATAAAACGGTCCGGCAATGATGCTAGTAGTATTTTATGCAAAATGGTCATGCTTATGTGAAGTTTAAATTGATCAAATTTTGACTAGTATTTTCTATGTAGGTTATTGGTGATAACAATCTTATCATGGGCTCCTGTCATATTGCTCATGACTGCAATATTGGCAACAATAACATTTTTGCTAACAATACTCTTCTAGCAGGCCATGTTGTTGTGGAAGTAAGTTCTTGTCTTTAGATATTATGGTCAGGGTTGATAGCCCCATTCTTTATAGTTATATCTTATATGTCATGCTTGATTCAAGTGCTGCACATGTAGGATTACACTCACACTGCTGGAGCCATTGTTGTTCATCAATTTTGCCATATTGGTTCCTTTTCTTTTGTTGGTGGTGGATCTGTGGTATGATCTTTTCCTTTTATCTGGGTTTCAATTATCATTTTGTGAAGCCTTCTTCCGTGAAAGGGAACCTAACATGGATGTTGGTTGTCCAACATGGAAATGTAGCCAATGTTTGATCAATGATCTTGATGCATATTAGTGTCTGAAACAGCCAAACAATGCTAAAATTCTGGTTTCCTTGTTGCATAACCATGTCCTAGCTTCATGTAGTACCTGACTGAGCATGCGTTTAGTAGTCTATAACCAGCACGGAATTTTGATGTTATTTACTTATATCATATGCCTGAAGGTTTCACAAGATGTCCCAAAGTACACGATGGTGGTTGGAGAAAGAGCCGAGCTTCGCGGTTTGAATTTGGAAGGTCTTCGGCGTAATGGATTCACAGCCACAGAGGTTGGAATTAATTGAACTTTAATTTTGATGGATTTAATTAAGTTTACAGATAACCTACTTTTAATGTAAAAAATAGTTTTAAATTTTTTCGTGTGATTTACAAATTCCAATGCATTCTTGGATGTGGTTTACTTAGCTGCAAATCCAACTCCAAACACAGCAATATGCACTTGTGCGTGCATGCACACACACTCTGACACACTCATATTTTGCATAGATGGATGCTGTGACAAATGTCTGATTTGAATTATGGTAGTTGTATGGTATACTTATAGCGTAACATATGAAGTTCTCTTTTGTGTGATTGTTATCGTGGTTGCTGCACTTCTCTGTAACAATTTTGGTGATCATCTAATTGCCTCCATCCTTCTCCACTCTTCTGCCAATAATTATTGATGGCATGGTTGAGTCTAAAACCATCAAAACATGCACCTTCATCCTGGTGGGTAACACATAAAACTTGCGTCTCAACAACTTTGTCAGCCATTTTTGGGTGAACAACAAAATTTCAGTTCCAAAGCTGTTGCATCTATTTTCATCTTTTGTTTCCCATCACCTCACTTCACTCCCATTTTTATACCAATCACCATTTGCATCCAGCATCCACACTCTTCTTGTCCAATTTCATTAATGATCACTTAATTTTTCAGCTACCAACTTACACTGAATGCTTTTGATAGCAGGACTGATTCTGCGTCCATCTAAACAAGGTGCAATCATGTGACTACGAATATGTAAAACATTTTTTTGGTTGCTTTTAGTTATTCATTCATTCATTCATTATTATTATTATTATTATTATTATTATTATTTTTTTGGGGGGGGTTGTTCTAGATACCATTGCTTTCTTTTACAAATTTGTCTGTCTCTAATAAAACTTGACCCTCTCTCTCTCTCTCTCTCTCTCTCTTTTTTCATTCTTCAGTATATAATTTCTGGCTCCTTTTCATTCTTGAAACTCCCTGTGAACCTTTCTAACATACATAGTGTTGTCGATAATTTTTATTTATTAATGTTGTGATTTGCTGCTACAAATTTCACCCCATTTCCTGCAACCTTCTCCACTCTACTTCACATAGAGAAAGTAAGAATATCTACTTGGATATTACAGTGGAAGTGTGTTGAATCAATAGCTGACATGGTTTAATGGAATCGACTCCAAAATCATCAAAGCAATGACGTAAATTGTTTAATAATTGGGCAAAGTATTAATCTTCTCATCCTTCAATCTTTCATGCCATATTTATGCTATTATATAAAAAAGTTGATCAAATTGGCTTATATACACTTCATGGGTGCATTGGCATCCAAGAACTATAAATTGTGGTACTAAGGAGAGCTCTCATCTCTTATTAAACTTATGCATGCCTCTTGTTGTTTGAGGATGTGTCAGGCTGTCATTTGAAATCTTTTCACATTTATTCTTAACCATTTAAGATATAGATTTGGTGAATTCTGCTTTTCTGAATAATGAACCTTATATTTCCAATAATTTTCACCGACATCTTTACCTGCTTAATATTTTGAATTAATCTCTACGCCCCCTTTCCTTTTTCTGTCACATAAATGATTAAATTGTATATTTTTGGTCAATGATCTAGATTAAGAGTTTGAGAACAGCTTACAGAAACATATTCATGCCTGTTGATTCTAATTCTACAAGTTTTGAAGAACGCATTACCAAAGTGGTATTACCTCTCTCCCCCCCCCCCCTTCTCTCTCTCCTGCATATGCAAGCACACATGAGATATTTAATTATAATACTTAATTAAAGAAAATGAATTGTACAGGAAGAGGACAAAGAACTGGGTAAGATAACTGCTGTATGTACCATGATACAGTCTCTTCGTGATTCTTTTGCTCAAAATCGCCGTGGAATATGCAAGTTAAGATATTTCAGTGGCTCTTGAAGCCTTTTGTGAGTTTCTACCCTCTTTTTTCCATTGGAAAGGATTTTTCTCACCATGAAATATGCTTTCTTTGTAAAAAAAAAAAAAAGAGTGAATATCACACTATACATGTCTTTGCCGACATGGACCAAAATGAGTTACATAGCAAACAGTCTAAACACTGCAATGTCCTCTTGGTATTCAAGTTACTAAAATATTAAGGTCTTTTAATGTAGCATCACACTTTCATTTTTGCAGAATATGAATTGTTTGGACATCTTACCTCTGCAGATTAACTACTGTTGTACTCTCAAGCCGGTAAAGACTTGATTTTAGTATGAAAACAGAGAACCGTGCCGAGCTTCTTGAGGTATACATTGTTACATGGACTTAATTTTTAGAAGTAATAGCTGTAGATTTTAAATGTACCAAGGAGAAGGTGCAGGCTCAGAACATTAGGCAGAATACACTGAAGAATTTTGTGTATTTTTTGAAGGAAACATGTTTGTGATTTATTTCACACCACGAGGTATTCTGATCATATTGAGTTGTTAAGACTATGAAGTTATGCATTATTTGAAGAAGCTCACTGATTCTTCCTGGTTAATAGAGAAAAATTGCTGTTCCATGCTTTCTGTGCCTTTATGGATCGTATGGTATGATGGTACAAATTTAGGGATTTTACAAGAGAAATTCTATTTTATAGATCGTATGGTCTGGTTAATAGATGAAATTCGTATAGATCGTGCCTTCGATCGGTCATAGAGTGACATATAATGACTGATCGAATTCATATTGAAATATATTATGGCATCGTGGAATTTCCCTGGGTGTTTATATGCAAAACAATTAGGTTAGACACACATGTGATTAATTTGAGTGGTTGTTGGGGTCCCTTGTGTGCATTTGACCCTTTTAATGACCTTGCTCATCCTTCACCCGTTTTTCACGCAAATTAACTATAGTTAATTGATATTAATATATATTTTTTTTTGGGTTAAAAGGGATTTTGAATTTGAATAATTGTTTTAAGGCGGAGTTATTATAAATTACAAGTTGTTCAAGTGTCCGGACTCTAATGATAATTTACATGAACCATCAATAAAAAAATCCTCTATATTCTTTCAGGAGAGGGGTTGCTATATTTTATAATATTAGTTGTTTTTTGGGTGTTTTAGGTGTTTTTATATTGTGCTTTACTCACTAGAAAATACAAAACATAACTTTCTATTTATAGAAAAAATTTAAAAACCTTATAAATAAAAAAATATCAATTTTCTTCTTAAATAATATCACATATATTATTTTAGGATAATTTTAGAAATTTATTCAATCAAGTTTTTACTTAATTTCTTTTCTAGGTCTAGAATTATAATCCCTATATTAATTACATTTTAGTTTTTAATTTCTAAAATCTATTTACAATCAAGTTATACTTGAATAATCATTCAATTTTAATTTCAATTGCTAGACATTAGGTTCTTTAATATGTTGTTCTAAATATAAATCATAATCTTAAATAAAATAGGATTAAATAAATTAAACAATTTATTTTTTTATCAATTCAATAATTGATTGATTTATATTTGAAGATCAAATACAATGTTTAGCAACATGTCATAATCCCTCAAATATTAAGAAAGTCATAAGTGGTTCGACTTAATCTTCCAGTGACTAATTTCTTAGTGTAATTATTACCCTTTTATCATGAATGTTTCGATTTAGATATTATAGCATGAAGTATTTCTACTTTGTTAAATCATATTAGTTCTCAACATTATAGTTATTGATTCTTTGAATAAGATTTTGAAATTTTTTTTAAAACTCATTACATCTTGGCCAAAAATTTCACAATCAATACTATTTGAGAACAAATAAAACATTTTTCTTAATTCATCTAGGGTCACGAATCCTATCTTGATTACTTAAATACCTTCATATAATTTATGGTATATTTAATATCTGTCCGTTTGCTACATTTGATTAGGACAACACGTGGTCATGATCAAAGCATAACACTCCTTATCTAAGACAACTTAGTGATCTCAAATCTAAGGATCACTTACATAACTGTCAAGTGAGCCTTTTCATTAACATATGTGATCTCTTCATATGGAATTCTCATGTGAGTCATTTCAGTGTACACGTCATCTGACTAGCACCTACATATTAGTTCCAAGTATCTCTCATATCTTAGTTTATGAGATTAATTGCTTCTTTTCATAAAGGAAGGAATATAATATGTACCGGTCTCAACAATTCTAATTAATATCTAGTCTTAATAGAACATTGATCAGAAATATTTAAGAACAATACTTTGATGGAATATGAATTTCATAATTATAACAACTTTATAATTTTCTTTACAGAATATTTTTGTTGAATGAACTTTATCTTTACTCTAGATTCATTAATTAAACATTAGATTCACCAATCAAATATAAATGAATATTAAAGATAATGAAAGCTTCTTTTTTTTTTAATACTAAATATGTTTTATATGAATAGAATCAGTGCTACGTGTAACCAACCAAGTGACTGCATAACATGTTCATTAACAACTGCTTCTTTCCACAAAAAAAAAAAAAAAACACATAGGTCATAAAGTTTAACCATAATTCAAACCATTATTTTGTTTATAATATCCAAAGAATAAATAACTATGCTAATCTTGCTTTTAAGGTTTTTGTTTTTGTTTTTGTTTTTAACATTAGATCTTTTGTTATATGTTGCCTTAGATAATAGGAGTTTGGTTATGGTAAAAACATTTATAAAAAATAATGGATCTTTTACTTATGGTTTTGCTATATTAAATGTTCTTTATTTGATTTATGAGGGTTGCAATGCAGACTAATAAAATTTAAAAAGTAGAACTATGGATGCACATGCTCTCCATCGAGTTTATGATAAAAGTTTTAGTGATGTTAGAAAGCTCAGCCATAATTCGAACTATAAATTCATATCTAATCTTGCAAAAACAAATAACTAAGTTAATCTTGCTTTTATGTTTTTTTATAGCATTAGATCTTTCATATATGTTTATGTTTCATTGGATAATTAGTTGGAACTATTAGTGTATACGCATTGTCTCCAATCAGTTGGATACATGTAGCACTGGTTTTATTCATGTAAAAGATATTTATTATTAATAAAGGCTTTCTTTATTTTTAACTAAGTATATGACAAATACACAATTTGTCAACAAGTAAAGGTGGAACATCAATGTGGTGAAGTCAAAATAAACAAATGAGGCAAAAAAAAAAAAAAAGTATAACCCCTGGGGTCGATTAAATGAAAAAAATTGGAAGCTTTGATAGTTGGTATTTAATTATAAAAAATACTAAAACAATTGAGAGATTGTGCAATCATGTGTTTTGGAAAATCTTAATTGAAAAAAAAAATGATGAGGTGGAAATTGTCATAAAAACTAAGTTATGGTTCCTGAGGTTATGAGAATTTATGGTAATGAATTAATCTTGTTTTTGATAGGGAATATCTCGGCAGCCAGACCATAAGGCGGATATGGTGCTGAGACGTCACACACCGCAAGTAGGTGCCTTACACCTATACTTTGAAATCTTTGCACTAATAGAATTGTTAGATTTGCTTCCTTTTGTTTCTTGTATTAGTATGGAAAATCGTTAAATAAATAGGGAAAAGAAAGAAAAGAGATAAATGGAAAACTTGATTAGCTACTCTTGATATGAAAGCTAACAGTTAAGGAGTTTTTTGACATCGGTATTTTTGAATGTTAAGTGAATGTATTCATAAAAGACTTAATTAGCTATCCCAGGATTCAAAAAGTTAATGAAATCAATGGGTTGCATTGATATATACATTTACTCAAATTTGATTTGTCAATCCCGATAAATGAGACTAATGAAGTTCATTAGCATAGACATAACCACCCAAAGGATGGAAAATAAAAGAAAAATGAATTTGATTAGCTTTCCTGGACAATGGGGAAAGCTAATGATGTCAAGGTGGAAACTTGGCATCAACATGTTCTTTAAAGTTTATGATTAGTTAACCAATGAAATGGTAGCTAATGATATCAATGAGTTAGTGTCAACATTTTATTGATTAACCATTCATTAGATGATGATTAATGATACCAGTTTGAAATTAATATCGACATTAAGAAAATTATTCAAGTTATGGATATCTAATAATATGATGATGTTAATATGGGAAGTTAAATAAAAAAGAATCAATATACGATAAGAAATGTTTTATTTTTGAGTTGAAATTAAAGGGAAAAAATATTTAGTAATACTTTTCAGTATATTAGTTAATAATAGTTATTTAAATAGACCATCTCACTTATGCCATGCATGATCTTACCTTATCTTACTTTTGTTAATATAGACTAAATATGTTTTGCATATTTTGGGATTGTAACGTAATTGTTGCATTTTGGATTATTGATGTAGGAACATAATTGTTCCTCCTTATATTTGTATTCCTATAAATTCACTTACACATGTTAGTTTCTATTTTTCTTTAGAACTTTTATAATTGTTGTTATGTAAAATCATATGGATTAAAGTGATGTGATGAGTATAATTGATGTAATGAGATCTATAATGATTGGATTGAAAATTGAGATTGTGAATAGAAACGAAACAAGTCTTAGTCGATAATTTGAGATCTCCTGGTATAAGAAAGACTCTACAAGAATTTCAATAGAAATCACGATAGAATAATTTTTTTTGTTATTGAATTTTACTGTTAAGTATATCTAATTTGTTATCATTTCATGATATCATTGATCGAAAAAAGAATTTAAAGATTATGCTATTACATATACAGAATGTATCTATCATTTAATCTAATTAGAACTATGACACTTATATAGCTTATTGGGATCCAACCACATCATCATTCCACATGTAACACTAGAATTAAAATTCATTTGTCTAGTGAATTCGGAAGAACAAATTCCTTTGCACGGTTCCAAGGTTCAAATTTAAAAATTTATCATTTTCATTTTCATTTAACAATTATTATAATTTACAAGAAGCTCTTGCTTTATTTTCCCTTTTTAATTTATGTTATTCTTTGGCTATTGTATTATCCTGTGTCACTTGAGTTAAGAGTTGTATTAGTAAAAACATTATTTTGATAATTACTTATTATGTGTTAAAAACTATACTTTTATTCAGGAAAATAATGAAACCTATAATAAATTATTTTGTTTTTCATTAAAGGCAGGTCACCACTGCTTAAATCCAAAATCAAAACAATATTTTTTTCTCCTCCCTTTAAATTTAAGATTAAAACAGTTTCCTTTTTAAACTATAATGTATTGTTCTTTTAAGTATAGCAGCCTCAATTAAACATTGTTTTTAGACCAAATTAAGTGGGCAAGAATATATTCAAGTTCAAAATAATTTCCTTTAAAGTGTCATCTGTTTGCTTCCAAAGCAAATAATACGAAACATGCACATAACAGGAGAGGTTGCTTTTGTGCCTTGAGTACTGTCTAGTCTACAGGACAATGCTAAAAAGTCTGATCCTAAGAGCAAATCCCTACTTTATCCTATACTTTGCAAAACAAGCCCTAATTATTTGTGTTATTTACTATATTTTTTAAAAATAATATTATTAAATTAATCAGGTTTATTAAACCCAATTAATTCAATAATCCATATCTCATTCATCCTTTCAATCATTTTATTTTATCCAATGAATCATTCTCTAACAAGCATAGCCTAGAAGAAGCAAGTAACAACTTGGTATAGGATCAGACATGGTTTTATTATTGCATCAACTTGTCTTTTTCCCACGAGGATAATTCCAGCAACGGGACAACGCCAAATTAACAAGTGCATGTGGAATGAGAGAATGGAATTACTAGCTATATAGCTCAACAAGGGATGTATTCCTCAAGTTGCATTGGATAATCAATAACAAGTCTATCCATACTTAGTAATAATATTAAGGATAAGTGAGACAACATGATCAAGTTAAGGAAAATATCTCTTGAATATGTCCTTACACAGTCTCTATCAATGTCTTCAGTAGCCCTCTGTTATGAAGTTCACAAATCAAGAAATGGGAATATCTTGTTCTGTTCCTTCTGTTTAGTCCCATATTCTATTGATGACATGATGTTTTTTATATTAATCAAAATCAGATGTCCAACAGTTGAATTGTGTGTGTGTGTGTGTTTTTTTTTTTTTTTTGCAGAATTATTCAAGGATGTAATATTAAAGAATCAGGTGAGAGTCTTTGATAGAACAAACTTTTACGTAGAGTGTTTTTTTTTCCTTTCATCTGGGTAAATTTTTTAGCATATTTGTTGACTTACCCAAAAAAATCCGTATTTATCAAACTTTGGCAAGCAATAGTAAACTAAAATGTAAACTACTAGGAGGTTGATTTGTTTCTCCTACTCTAATGATCGGTTTCAACAAAAAAATAAAAATGGCATATAAATCAATATGTAAAAGAAAAATCAGTTTACAATAGTTCATGAAAGAATATAAACTTGAAGATGTAGAATGAAACAATGATCAATTCTATGATCTTAAAACAATTTATTGTTTGCTATCAGTGTGAATACACAATATTGTTTTACAAACTTACTCAATCTCTTATTTTTTGTGGCACAAATGAGAATAAACAATGAATCAAATTTTGTACATTACTATTTGTAATAAGAGCATAAAACCTTGATAGAAGAAAAAGTAAAAGACATGATTTTTTGGAAAGAAAAGAGTTCTTAATGTTAAAAATCTTGTTAGATTTGTCTTTTTTTATAAATAATTTTTACAGTAAATTTAACGTGAATCTTATTTAAAACTAGCAAATACTTCTTTGAAAAGGACACACCTCTATTTCAAATAGAGTTTTAAAAGACAACCTTTTATTCACCCTAACAATATCTCACATGAATGGAGATTATCTAATTAGAATAAAGTACAAAGTGGATATAAAAAATAGACAGTGAAAATGAAAAGTCTCTTTATCGAAGTTGCATTTAGCCTGAAACCTTACCTACTAAAAAACAATCGAATTCACTTGGCTAACCAATGAAGATAATATCTTGGACTGCTCTTCCTTTTATGTTAATTTAAACAACATAAATCACATTGTTCCTCTTTTTAAAATTTTGATTCTCATAATTTTTCTTTGTGGCCTTGAACATGCATTGGTTTTTATGAGTTCTCTAAAAATCTAGCCTTTTAAATTCTCATAAAAGTGACCTTGTTTCACATTCATTTAGGTAATTCTTATTAGGACTATCCTACAATACCTCACTTAAATTCCTCAAGTTATAGGAATCATTAAAAGCTTAGCTTATCCTAGTTTCCGTTCTAGATATCACTATTCATAACATGAATAGGTAAAAGTGCTATTACTGAATTGACACACGGATTTGACACACGAGTTAGTCATCCATTTAAACCTTGATCTTAGGATCTCCAGTCAACTAGGTCATCCATTTGAACCTAGATCTTGGGATCTCCAGTCAACTAGGTTGGATTGCCATCATGACAATTCTTTGAATATAGGCTTTAATCATATCTTCCTTGGTGATTTATCGACTTACTCTTGTTAAGCCTTTTATAAGTGGACTTGCAATGTTATCCTTTAACTTTACATAGTCACGAGGTAATTCCATTTGAGAGAAATTTTCTTATGATATTATGTCTTTGATAAATATATCGAGACTTACCATTATACATACTATTTTATATCCCTATCAATTGTAGATTGACTATCTCAATATATATAAATAGTTGACATAGGTTTTGGAAAACTTGGAATATCCTAAAAAAAGTTATAAAACAATTTTTTTTTCTTTTCCAACATTGTCTAAAACTATACACTCAAGCTCCATAATAGATTTGGCTATGCAAGTGTGTTTAGAGGATTTTTAAGAGTAAAGATAAACCTATTTGTGGATTTTGAATATTTAGCATCAGATATCCAGTTAGCATCGTTATACCTTTCAAACATAGTTGGATATATTATGTAATACAATCCATATTTTAACTTTTTTTAGTGGAGGAAGCACAACTTTGACAAGACACCCCCATACTTTTATGTATTTATAGGATGATCTTTGACCTTTCCATAACCCCCATGGTGTCTTATTCAATTTCTTAAAATGTATTTTATTTAGAATATAATTTTTTGATAAAATAGCCTTTATAAGTTTGTTGTTCAAGGATTACGGTAACTTAACATCTAAGAGGGGGGTGAATTAAGTGTATCCCTAAATTCAACAATTAATGAAAATTTCTTCAAGTAAACACAATAACCAATAATATAATTAAAGTACTTGAAGTAAAGAGACAAGAGAAAAGAAATTGCAAACTCATATTTAACATGATTCGAAAAGCCTACATCCACATCTCAAGTACCAAACCATAATTGATTATTATATTCCTTAATTTTTCCAAGCCTTAGAGTATAATTCCACTTGATGAATCCACACTAAGCTTTTTGCACCACTTGAAGAAATTCTTTCTTCAAGTTTTTTCCCACTTGAAGATATGTCATCTTCAAGATTTATTTCTAGTAAAATTCTCTCACCAATACCAAAAGTTTTTACTTAAGCCTTAAAGGTTTACAAGGATGATTTTGTTTTCACAACAAACTCTCTCAATAGAGTAAACAATACAATTAAAGTTCTAATATCTATATAACTCACTAGATAACACTTATAGAATTTAAAGGTATTTAAGTGTAGTGAGAATGAAATTGAATACTCGTTGTGCTTGAATATAAAGGTTTAATAGCATAAATTATAGTATGATTAATGATTGATGATTTTGTAGTAGTTTTACTTTTAGAATAACTTGTATATCATATATGTTCAGATTCTCTTCTAATTTTACAATTAGACAAGCTATATGCGCGCGCGCGCGTGCTCCCTTATCTTTTACAATGCAATATATAGGAACTTTATTAATTTAGCAAAATCTAAGCAATTTAAATAATTAATATTTAATAATAACATATGCATTAAGAAAATCAAACTTCTCCCCCTAAATGTATGTATATATTATTTAGTGCATCTATCCCTTTTTAGCAATGGAATGCGTCACATGCAAATTATTCATCTCTCTCCCCCTTTGTCATCAACAAGAAATACATATAATGAAGATATAATAAGTAAGTATTCTTTGAAAATCATAAATAAGATATTCATTTCATAATCTCCAAAATCATACAATATCCATTACAAGGAGAAAAATAAAAAAACATAAAACATAATGCATATGATCTAGTACATAAAATCTTGGGTGATGGATAGTGAGAGAGAAGAGAAGCCATCATGCTCTTGATATCCTTCAAGTCGTTAGCTATTTTTGTTTGAGTAGCTCTCATTTGACACACTTCCATCTCAAGTTGTGTTAGGTGGTTTTCCACCCTAGATCACCATGTACTTGTAAAAGCCTTTTTTGGCAAGGAAGCCTTTGGTGGTGTCTCAAACATAACCTCACGCTCATCATCACTACCAACATGTTCTTCCTCCACAACGTCATGCTTTTCTTAAGTATGCATTCCTAGTTGGTCCTTAGAAACCCAAGAACTATTCTTATTCAACACATATTCAATCTCACATATTCAATCTTAGTGAGGGTCCTATTATCTATCTTTATGAGATTAGAATATGAGTTCCTATCCATACCCGTTAAAAGAATCTCAAAAATTCTCAAATATATATATCAAAACTTGACCATAAAGAAAATATTTATACTTTTAATCATGTGCTATGATCATATTCCTAATCATAATGTAAGGAAGATTTATTGGTTGTCCTCTAATTGGTTATGCATATATCCATAAAAGTTCATCTAAATTACCTTTCTATGGTAATATATTATGTACTATAATCCTATGTAGAATCCTAGGTCCAAGAAGCAAATCTTGACTCTTAATCTTAGCATTTGGAAAAATAATGTACTCTAACCCATTTCTTAAAAATACATATCAATATCGAAAACACATCAATCATTTTCTAAACCTCTTTTTACAATAATAACTCTATTTGAAAAACAAGTCAAGAATCTTTGAATATTATCATCTTGGTATGAAGTAGGATTATTTTCCATTTTGCTTCGTGAAGTAGGATCATCTTTTCTATGTTTCCTAGGTGCTAGTATATTCATGAAATAATCCAAAAATATGATCATATGAGTGGGTTATGAGAGAGAGTTGAGTTTTAGGGTTTTCAGGTTTTTTTTTGTTGGAATAGTGATAGATTTATTTATGGATAGTTACTATCGTGAGCAACCATTCGATCGATTGTCGTGGGTCAAGTTTAACTGGTCTGCCAGTTGAAACTCAAGCTGATAATTTTCCAAAATTCTCTTTTGATCCTTTCTTTGCATTTAAAATAGAGTCTTTTCATAAAGAAATTATGTCCAAAAAGCAAAGAAATCCAGGGGCTAAAAATTTAAAATTTGGGAAATAGCTTCACTATCAATGCTCTAGCTCAACCGATCGGCCAATTGATCCATTTGTATGAACCGGTCGACCGATTCACACAAAAACCAGAATTTTTTAAACCTTTTCCTCAAAATATATTTTATGAGTCAAAATATATCATTTTTTCCAACTTTTAAACTACAAAACAGTCTCCAACTAAGACCTCAAAAAGTCATTGTTCACACAATAACTATCCTCTGCTTTAGTATCAACTAGTTAGCCAATTGAACTGACCATTACAAATTGGTTGACCAATTCATTTTAGACTTAGACAGAAAACAAAATTTGCATCATAACAATTTTTTCATGGTTTTAATGTTTCAAAGGTATATGTTTTTATCATATGAATATGTCTAACTTATTTCCATTAATGTATACACACAAAAATAACACCTCAAACATCTTTAGTATGAATAAAACCTAAATTCTTTTTTATTTTGCAAAAATGATTCTTAAAGGCTTTGTGAGAATATTTGCTAGTTTGTGTTTCGTGCCCACAAACTCAAGTACAATATCTTCTTTCACAATGTGATCCTTTAGGAAGTGATGTCTCACTTCTATGTGCTTTGTATATGAGTGTTAGATAGGGTTCTTAGGAAGAGTAATTGCACTAGTTTTATCACACTTAATGGGTATTACAATCAAATTTAAGTCCATAGTGCTCTAAAGTTTGTTTCATCCATAAAATCTAAGCGCAACAACTATCCGCTACTATATATTCTGCTTCGATCATTGATTGGGCTACAAATTTTTATTTCTTACTAGCCTAAGATACTAGTGAGGATTCTAGGAAATGACATGTTCTACTAGTACTCTTTCTATCAAATTTACATCTGGCAAAGTCTATATCCGAATAATTTATCAAGCTTAACTCGCTTCCTTTTGGATACCACAACCCTAAATCTATAGTACCATGTGAATAACAAAAAATGCATTTTACAGTACTAACATGCAATTCTTTAGGGCAAGCTTGAAAACATGCACATAGAAATATACGAAACATAATATCGGGTCAACTTGCAGTTAAGTATAAGAGTGAACCGATCATACCTTGATATTTGATGATATCTACATTTTTATTGTTTTCATCCATGTCAAGCTTTGTTGATGTTCCCATGGGTGTGTTGGCTACTTTGACATGTTCCATCCCAAATCTTTTTAGAAGATCCTTGATGTACTTGCTTTGGTTGATGAAGATGCTATACTTTATTTGTTTGATTTACAATCGAAAGAAGAGGTCCAACTCTCCCATCATGCTTTAGTCTTAGTCCCTTTAAAAGGATTACCAATAATTCATTCGGGAGGGTGAAAGCTTACATATCTTAGCTCATTTAGGAGTACAAATGAGTTACTTACCATCTCATATTGATTGCTTGAGCTTGATTGGTCCTTATCCATACCTTCATTATTTGCCTTTATAGAAGTCTTATCATTAAAACTTAAATGTTGAACTCTTTTTTATTTACGTCATCTAGAATCTCAATAATTTTTTCATTTCGAGTTTCCTTAAAGATGACATGCATGGAATCTTCAAGATAAAATGTTTTATTGTTATAAACTCTATATGCTATGCTAGTTAGAGGAGAAATAGCCAATAAAAATTCCAACATCGAATTTTGAAATCAAATTTATCTAAACTATCTTTAGTATTGAGAATAAAACATTTTGAATACAAAACTTTGAAATAAGAGATGTTGGGTTTCCTTCCTCTCTGAAGTTTATAATAAGTCTTTTTAAACTATGATCTCAAAGTAACACGATTTAAAACATAGCAAGAAGTTTTTATGACTTTCATCCAAAAACATTTAAATATGTCAAATTCATTTAACATAGTTCTTGCCCTTTCTTGAAGAGATTATTTTTTCTTTTCTACAACCTCATTTTATTATATAGTTCTAGGTGTTGAAAAGTTATGGTGGTATTTTTTTTGTCATAAAATATTTCAAACAAATCACTTATAAATTCACCACCATGATCACTCCTTATGTTTATTATGTAAAAACCCCTTTTTATTTTGAACTTTCTTTGAAAACTTTATAAATTCATAAATTGTTTCATCTTTAGATTTTTTTTTAAAAACCCAAGTATATCTTGTAAAGTCATCAACAATTACAAACACATATATATTACCACTTATATTTCTAGTTCTAGTGGGTCTAAAAAGATCTATGTGTAGTAATTCTAAAGGTCTTTCAGTCGAAATGTGATTTTTGCTCTTAAAAGACGTTTTCACTTATTTACCCATTTGACAAACATCACATAACTTCTCCTTTTTTAAATACTATATATGAGAGACCTTTAACTAGTTCATTTTTAACTAGCTTAGAAAGGATGTTCATGCTAATGTGACCTAGTCTTCCATGTCAAAGAAAATATCATTATTACTAGCAACAAGACAACTTTCTATTTTCATGCATGCATCAATTTTAGTTTGGTAGACATTTCCTTTTCTATTTCCTACATAGATCACTTTATCATTTTAAAGAAATAAACAACATGCATGATCGAAAAAAATTTTTTATAACCTTTTTCATATAATTGATTAATGCTAAGCAACTTATGTTTTAAGCTATTAATAAGAAAAACTTTTTAAATGGAAGGAGAAGATTTACCTCTATTATTCCAACTCCAATTATTTTTTTCTTTTGAGTTGTCTCCGAATGTGACATTTCCTCCATTGATTTTGGTAATGCTTGAGAATAATAAGTCGTTTTCGATCATGTGTCTTGAGCAAGTACTATCCAAAAACCATTCCCTATATTCCCTTGATTTCTACACACAAAAATTAAGATGAAGTTTTTTGTATCCATACCTTCTTGGATCGTTTGTTATTAATTAGAGGTGATTTTTTTTGGAACCCAAGTCAAAATTGTATCTATTAAAGTTCTATTTAAAATAGATTTATGTCTTTTGGTTTTAAATAAAATAAACAATAAAAATTATCTATGAAAAGAGACAATTTTAACAATGTTTTTAAGATTATGAAGACTATTTTCTTTCCAAAAAATCTTGTATTTCACTTTTTCTTCTGTCGAAATTTGGTTCACTATTTATCATTGTTTTCAGTTTTTTTCTCATTTATGCCACCGAGACTAAAAGATTGAGTAAGCCTATAAAATAATATTACAATTACACTACTAGTACTAAATAACAAATAATATTTATTTTTTAAGATAGCATGATTTATCATTGCCTCAATTTTTATCTTCAAGTCTATAGTCTGTCAATATTGTAAGTTGATTTTTCTATATATGTTGATTTATATGCTTTTTTATATATATTTTGTAGAGACTAGATCACTAGAGTTGGAGGAATAACAATTTTAAAACAATTTATTACTTACCTTTAGTGCTAGTAGTGCGATTACAATATTATTTTTAAAAATTACATAATTTTTTATTTTTAATAGCATAAACAAGAATAAATACCTAACCAAATTTCATATATCACTCTAGTTAAGAAAGAGCAGAAAATCTTGACAGGAAAAAGAAAAGAAAAGACATGAGCATTCTGAAAGACAAGAGTTGTTCTTGATTTGTAAAACGTTGCCAAAATTGTTTCTCTCTATAGACAATTAATTTTAACGTTATTTATAAAACAAACAGACACAACTCTAATTTAAAATAAAACAACTCTCTCTATTTTATAGCTAGTCACGACTTTTCCTTCCCCCACCAATTCAAACATGGCATAGTTTGTGAGAATTCCCATGAAAGCCGTGTTGGTTGATGAACATCAACATCAACTTTCAATTTTGTTTTTGAACAAAAAAAAATGTTTCGTTATTTCCTCCTTGTTTCAAGCCATACAGCTGTCCCAGTCCCACCCTCCATAATATTCGAGGATTTTGGCAAGAGAAAAACCATAGGTAGGTATAATATCCATGGCAGTATTTGTACAAGCAAGGTTCTGTTAATGTATTCACATTCTCCAGCCAGCATACCTTCATACGACAGACTTGTGCCATGCTGATGAACTAAAATTAATTAAATGGGCGAGAGTGCATGATTAAATTATCAACCGCCTCGATGAAATTAATGAATATGATAAGTGGGATGCCCCTTTGACTGATTACAGAATATATGATTAACTATAACTTAAGAAAAGAGAAGAAGGAAAATTGTTATAATATTAGTATTCGCTAATCATCAAATAAGTGTTCTTGAAACCTATGAAGGATGATCACTGCCTCATACTTAGTTTTTAATTTGATTAAAGAAAATGAAATGGTGAAATCGAAACCCTTGACAGTTGGGTGATTCATACTCTACTGTGATATAAAGTAATTTATTATTACATTCTAACATTAATATATAGGGATGCATGCGTTTCTTTTTGTTTAGAACACAAGTTGGAGAAAAATATCCAACAATAAACTATGTCCATCCAATCATCTTCTCTTGGTGTGCATCCATTTTCGTAAACCCCACCTTACCTCATCGTCATCTTACTTGTATTTTTACTCTCTCTCTCTCTCTCTCTCTCTCTCTGAGTTTGTTATTCGTGGGTGTTGGTTGGATGTTTGTTTGTCTAAGAAGTTGAGCTCTGTCTGGGTAAAAATGGGCAGGAAGTGCTCTCATTGTTGGAACATAGGCCATAATTCAAGGACCTGCACCACTTATAGAGCAGCTGTGGCTGGTGGTGTTAGGCTTTTCGGCGTGCAACTTGACATATCTTCGTCTTCTGCTGCTATGAAGAAGAGCTTCAGCGTGGACTGCTTACCCTCATCCTCGTCACCATCATCTTCCTTGTGTTCATCTAGAGTTTCCATTGATGACAACTCTGATAAAGCATCTGTCGACTATTTGTCTGACGTTCTCCTAGGTCCTGTCCAAGCGAGGAAGAAGGGTGTGTTTTGGATCCTTCTAATTTCTCCAGTTTTTTTTTTTATTATTATTAATAATGAAGAGGAAAATATTAGTTTTAATTGATTTCTATATCAGTTCAGTAGGTAATTTATATCGCAAAATTAATTTCTTCTTGGTCACGAAAAAGATCTCTCTCTAATCTTGAATCTAATACGTGCAGTATAGTAGATGACTTGAATTGAATATTCGTAACTTTTGGATGTTAGGAGTTCCATGGACAGAAGAGGAGCACAGAACATTTCTAATGGGACTCGAGAAGCTAGGAAAGGGAGATTGGAGAGGCATCTCCAGAAACTTTGTTACTACAAGAACTCCAACTCAAGTTGCTAGCCATGCTCAAAAATACTTTCTTCGCCAGGCAATCGTCAACAAGAAGAAGCGACGTCCAAGTCTTTTCGACATGGTAAACAAAATATATATACAGCCTCATTTATGCAATTGACATGCTTTGTAATTTTCTTTAACTTCGTCTCTTACATGTATAGGCTGGAAGCAGCAGCAGCAGCATAACTACTTCCAGTCATCATGTTGATGGCTCCCGCAATACCAAGCAAAGTGATCATCCTGTCCCAACATATTTCAAGACATCTGGCTCTCAATATGCAACCATGCACCATGACACCACTACTCTGCCTCTGCTAGGCATTAGTAATTCTGATCACGAACAAGGAGTCAAATCAGATGTCCAAGAAACTAAATATTCTGATGAATTAGCTCCACACAACCATTCCATGCCATTTTTGCTGCACAGAGTGAATGATCCCTTGCCCAACCCTTCAAGTTCATCAGAAGAAATGCCTCCAAATGTAGCAGTACCTGATCTGGAGCTCAGTCTTGGTGCTTCAAAATCTTTGGAAAACAATAATCCATCCCCAAGTCTCCTTCTTATCAGACCTATTAGAGTCACCTAACACCCACTCAAGCAGAACCACAGAAGCAATATTAGTTTAGATATCACGCATCCAAGCAAGAGCGGACTTCGTTATTGCTAGTGGTCAGCAACAATATGTGTTAATAGAGAAATTAATTCATCACTAATTTCTCTTTTCACCTTTCAAAACTTAATTTCTTTGTTCAAATTTGAATGAACAGATTAATTACATTGATGAACACAACAATATTGGAATCTTACTCATCACCGCATACACTGCTGGTAAGCAAAAATCATGACTGTTCTGTTCTGATTAATTCATGTCTTTCCAGATGAGAGTCCCTTTATCTAGGTGCTTGGTTTTTCACATCAAGCTATCACATACCTTGGCTTTCCACACCATGCTACGTACTACCTCCATTTATTTCCCACATCAAGCTACCACCCACTTCAGCTAAGAAGAATTAAATGGTTAATTTATTATTCAATTATATAAACCTTGTTTCTAAATCTTGAAATATCATCGATCAATTATCTTATTTAAGTCCCAAGTCCTGATGATTGCAGAAGTTATAAAATCCAAAGGGATTTGTTTAAGATTTATTCCATTAGTTATTTTCTTGTTTCATGAAAGGTCAGCAAAAGAAGGAGGAGATCATGTTTGATCATGAAGCTGGGGCTCTGCACTTTTTGCATGAAAAAACATTTACATCACCAAATAAATGATAATTGTCGACGTCGCTGACGAATAAATACATGATACAGACAACTCGATCGAGGACTAATTTGTCGTGCCATCGATTATCAAGGATTGGGACCATTTCTTTTCTCTTTTTTTTTTTCTCTTTTTTTTTTAAAAAAAAGAACTCAGCGAACAAAATCATAATCCTGAAACTGGGGCGTCCTTCTCCTCTCTTTTATCGGGTCCCAACCCAACATTTTCAAGGAGAAACAAAGTTGCATGGGAGACAACAGGTTAGCTGCACTGGCCAAGAAATTCCCCTCATTAATTACTAGCCTCTTAATCTTAATTAGCTTGCTCTAATTAATAATCTTTTCCATTTCATTCATAATCCAAAGCTAGTGCAAGTAGAAAGAATTCAAATTTATGAAGATGCATAATTTAAATTTTTTATCTTTTAATGTGTATGTCAAGTCATCTAAAATAAATAAATAAAAAATTAACAAAAGCTAAAACAGGATTGAAAATCCGGTATAGCACGTGAGTGAATTGAAATAATGTTTTCATGATTTTGTTATTTCCATTAAAAAACTTAAAACTGACTATTAAGGATGTTGAAATATTTTCACAAGACTTATTAATCATTATTAAATTGATTAGGAATAAATAAGTCATTTTTTATTTTAAAAGCATAATGAAACGACTAAAATACACTTGAAAGTAAAAAAAATTAAAATTGACATCAAGGAATATTTTTGTATTTTTCACAATGTTTTTTTTTTGTTATTATTAGGTCAATTGAGGGGTAATTTTGTATTTGATCAAATATAAAAAAGTAAAAAATAAAAATCATAGTCAAACGACCAAAATACCCTTAAAAGAAAAAAAAATAAAACTGGTGTCAAGGGGCTTTTTTTTTATCTTTTCACAATGATTTCTTATTATTATCAGGTTCTTTTTCACCTCCTCGCGATCGAATTCCCCTTTTCACGGTGTCATTGGAAGTGCAATTATGTCTTCTTTTATCTGGGATGACGCACGTTGTTAATGGTGGCACTATTTGTCTTCGACAACACTTTTTTCTCTCCATCTGTTCTCTCTCTTTCCCTCGAAACCCTTGTTTGCCATGCAAAATTTTGGAGTTGTCCTATGATTTATGAAGATTTCCACTTCAATCCTAATTTTTTTGATTTTTAATTTTTATTCTTGATCATTTTGTAGGACTTTGATTTGTTTTCAATTTTATCATTCAATCCCAATTTGAGATATATGGTGTTTTCTAATTTGATCTTTATTCTTTGATTTTTGGTTTTTTTATGGGTATTTTGTTAAATTGATTTTTTTTTCAATTTTACCTTCAATAAAAAATCTACTTATATTTCTTATTTAAATTATGATCCTCATTCTTTTGATTTTCTTGGGTCCATTTATTAAATTATTTTGTCTTTCAATTTTGATTCTTATTCTTTTAATTGCTATTTTTTAATCCTTTTGTATAATAGAAACTTATTTTTCACTTTCATCCTTCAACATTTGATTGAGAATTAAGTTTCATGACTTTTTCAAATAGAGTGCTTCCAGTCTAATAACCCGAGTCATGAATTTAAAAAGTTAACGCAGGTTGACATTCTTTTTTTTAATGAGTTTTGTGATTTTATTTATTTTCTTTTCTATCAGGTTACCCTGATAGCTTGGCAGGATAACTCGGGTTGGCTTAGTTCTGATTACCAAGATTATAGGTTTGTCATGTTAACTCGGGTTGACTCAAATCGATTTTTTTAGGTCCTTATTTTATCCAATTTTATCCTTCTGTATTTAACAGGCTGAGAATTGAGCTACATTGTTGTTTCATTTTGATTTTTTTTCCAAGTTATCATGATCATTGTTTTTTTTTTAAATTTAGTACAACTATTGTCGTTGCCTTTTTTTTTTAATCATGATCATTCTTTTAATTGCTATAGAATATTCTAGGATTTTTCCCCTAGGTGTATAGGTTTGTGCATTGTCTGGCTTATTCTAATGCAACTCATTTTGTATTTAATTTAACTGATTAAGTATGGTCTGCATGGTTTCATTGACCACAACGATATTGTTATGGTAGGTCATGTTTATTGTGTTCTCAATCTCTATCCCGAAAGCTCTCATATTAGCATTTGAGATATTTATAAGCTGATAATAAGATATCCTTTTAGAAGCAATCATTACTGGCTGGAAAGGATTTTCCAAAGCTTGTTATGACCATCTTATAATGCCATATGATTTATAGAAGGAATATGTATTAGTTATATATGGGGGTACTGATGCACCAACTTGCTCATTTATAGTTGTGTTGATAACCCCATTATAATAGATGGAAATGTAAAGGGATGCTTAAGGATACTAGGGATGTGTCTAGATGCAGTTTTGTGTTTTAGTGATGAGTTAAATGATAAAGACCCATCTTTAAGCATGTTTAAAACTGATTGATCCATAGGAGTCTAAGGAGATGGTGTATTATCAAGCTCTTCATCGCTAAGAAGCTAACCTATTTTCATTGCTTGTATTAAATATTCTTCTAGTGCAACAATGACAAGTTTATCTGTATTTTTCTCTAGAGGCATGTTTTTTATGGATTTTAGAATAATTTTAAATCTATATCTCACCGAGCATGCTAATCTAAATGTTTCCAATTAATTTCATTTAAGATTAAATTTGTGACAAACCAATAATTATCTTTATAAAACAAAAAAAAGTGGAGTGTTTAATTAGACCTTGGATCTTTAGATAGGATTATCTATTTTAAAAGAACAACTATTCATAAAAAAATAAAATTTTTAAGGAAGAAAAAGATAACGAGAATCTAAAGTGCATAAAATAAATTGTAGATAAAGTAGTTAAATAAAAACAATAAAAACCTCAACAAGAAAAAACTAAATAAATTGTAAGAATTTGAATATGTGGGGCTGGTCATCTTTCATAGTAATCGGATGTTGTATTTATAATGGTATAGTTTTTGGGTTTCATCTAAATATCCAATTCAAATCATATACAATTGTCTATATGAAATAAGAAGATTACATGATAAATCCTAACATAAGTTGAACTCTATCTTATTGATAACCATGTGAATCCAAACTAATATTTGACTTTTGATTAGTTTAATCTATCAATGACTCCTATTTTAAGTAGGAATAAAGCTTCTAGTTCTCGCACACTCAAACTCTTATGATTGATCACTAACTCCTGGTCATCTAGTCGATTGCTTCTTAGTTCTCTTGGCCGAAGACTAGAAATCTTTAAGCTTGGTTGAATTCATTGTTCATGATCAATAAGGTATGAAAAATAGGTATTCATATTCGATCGGCATATGAATATTTATTTTTGTTGTAAACAAGTTGTTGAGCCCAAATGTCTTGCCTAAAGGCTAGAGAACACATAATCTTCAATTGGTAAATAACTATTCATACTCGATCGGCACATAAATGTTAATTTTTGTTGTAAACAAGTTGTTGAGCCCAGATGTCTTGTGTAAAGGCTAGAGCACACATAATCGTCATAGTAATAAATTGGTCGACATGTTAGACACCCTTAAGAATATGGTAGACATTTTTGGATGAAAAATATCATTTGCCACATCATTAGTGGTCAGTTCAATCGATCAACTGAAGTAATAATATGATTGAAAAATATTACATAACTTAAGAAATAATGGACTATGGAGGGCGTAGCTTGTATAAAAATAAATAATTACATTTCAACTAGATGAGGAAAATATTTGTTCATGTTCAAATAGGGAAAAATTGAAATCAATCATAAACAATGGAATAAATAAAGAATTCATAGCTTAATTAAGTAGAAGATTAATGGCGAGGCAGTTGATTAGTTAACGATTGATCACACGATTATCTATCAAATCAATAATCACTTAATACAAATTTTAAATATAATATATAACTATTAAAATATAAATACATATTTTTTAAAATAATTAGATTGAATATACATGGCACTTTATATTCGGCACTAGGAGACAACAACTATCACAACCACTTCTTCCTTTGTTAATATCACCACCTTCTTACTAACATAATTACCTATGGAATCACCATAATTATTATCTACCATCCAACAACACCAAATACATCATAAATTAACCTTGAGCTCGTGAATAACTAACTTAAAATTTATCATTATATATTTATATGAAATATTCATTTTTTTCTTCTCTAAAACAAATGCATTGTGGAAAAAAAAATATGAATGCTAAAATAAAGATAATAAAAAAACAAATAGAGAAAATTAAAAAAAAAAGACTCTTTATGAACATACTTTCCATCTATTATCTAAAAGAGTAATGCTATACAAATAAAGTTTTTATACAAACAATTGTTTCATGTATTTTCTCAAGGAAAACCAGTCATTTAAATTTATAAGACCATACTTCATCACTTACAAGTTGATATATCAGTTCACATAAAAATTTAGTATGAAAAGTTTTGTTTGTATATCATTTTCTAATTTAAAAATAATGAAGTAATTAATAATTGGACAAAAATAAAGAAATAACTTCTCACGTGCAAAATTATACAAGACAATTGAGCATTATTGTATTTATTATAACTTGAAATTGTACTCATTTTTCACTAAGAAGAAATGCATTATAGAATAAAAAATGAATGCTTTAATAAAAACAATAAGAAATCAAATAAAATGAATAAAAAATGAATGCTTTAATAAAAACAATAAGAAATCAAATAAATAAATAAATAAACCCTCTTTAGGAGCATACTTTCTATCTATTATCTAAAAGAGTAATGCTATACATACAAACAAACGTATTTTAATAATTTTTTCAACAACTTTAGCAGCATAGACATAAGTTGAGTTGAGGTAGTATTTTATACATTTCTATTGCATTTGTTTTTTAATTCTTAGTGAGAAATAAACAATGTACTAAAGCTCACAACATACAAAATCTGTTACATGATTTAATTAAGTAAAAGTAATTAATAACATATATAGGAAATAATCACTCAAATATTTTGGTTAAGAGAATTATTTTATTTCTTGCTTATAAGGCCAGTTAATGTTGATTTTAAATATTATATATAATTATTAAAATGCAAAAATATTTAGGATTTTGTTTTGGTTGGTTTAATATGGGGTTCTTGTGATGTCGAGAAAAGAATTCTAGCACTAGGTCTCTGCTCAATTTAAAAAAATAAATTTAATTTTATCGATTTAAAATAATTAAAATTTTAAGGAATGAGTTACAAACTAAAAAAAATATTCAACTCTTCTTTTCTTTGCAAAAACAAGAGCTAAATTAAATGAAGGGGTAAACTTTTTTGGTGTGAGGAAGACCACCTTACTATGGCAATGCGTGAAATTTCCTCCAAGCTCCTAAGGCATTCTTTCTTTTTATCTTTCTTTTACCTTTTCTTTTCTTCCTCCTCTCATTAGTTTCCGAGCCTACCTCCCTCCAAAATAGCAAAGGGGGTTGCTAGGTTTTTTTTGTTGACAAAATTGGTTCTTAATCCCTTAATTACTATTTTTAACAAAAAAATATAGTATGGTTTCATAAAATTAACATTAAATAAATCGTGAAAAATCATGAACTCACAAGATAATGCGAAATAAAAATAATATTAAGAAAAATAATGAAAATACATTATACAAGGAAGACACAATCTAGTATAGATTGCAATAGTGATTTACAATGTTTATTTTTTTTGTCCTTTAATTTTGTTTAGTCACTAGATTTTTTTTTTAATTGAATCATTTCACATTAATTTGATTTGGAATTGGGTTTCAATGTTTATTTCGGGTTGCTTGATATGGGGTTCTTGCAATGGTAAGAAAAAGTTTTTACGTCGGGCTAATGCTTGATTTGGAAAAAGATTTAATTTAATTCATTTAAAATAATGAATTTAAAACTAAAAAAAAATTGAAACTTTAGATATTTGCCATTTTGTTTTCTTATGTGACCAAAAAGGCCTAGAACTGATGGATTTTTGCCATCTTAATTAATTAGTATTAAAAAGAGAAAAGGCATATATGTAGAAAAGTGGATGCATTGTAAAACGTGTGAATAAACAAACAGGCACATCTCCTCCGAGCGCATGAGCTTTGAAGTTTTGAAGACAAGGAAGGAAGGAAGGAAGGAAGGAAGCAGATATAAATATAACAACAGTACAGGCGCCTAAATGGTCTTCTCCGTCCAATCATGGCATTCAATTCCACCTTTTGTTTGTTGCTCCTTGCTACCATTGAAAAGGTTAAGACTTGAGAGAGCACGAGGGTGGGGGACCGGGGAGCCTGGCCTCGAGTCTCTGTGCGAGACTATAACGTGTTTTGTTTTCATAAATGTAATAAAATAATATTTTTTAAAATTTATAATTAATTTTAAAAAGATTTGTTTTTAATTTTAACTAAAAATCAGTGTACGAGTGGTGGTTTCCATTGTTTTTTATTTTTATACTGTGAGTGGTTTTAAATTTAAATTAAAAAAATAGCAAGTGATTTTAAATAAATAAAGAAAAAATGATTTTATCCCTCACTTATTTCATGTCCTATATATTGTGTTTTGATTTGTCAACTTGAGATTTACACGATATTGTAATGAATATGATCACTTTTAAGCTACAGCGACATCTGAACCACTTAGTTTGTCCTATGTATGCAAGTTGTCGCTATAAATACAATAAGATTCTGATCCTTCAACGTATTCATGGTCTGTGTCCTGTGGAGGATATAATCTTGTCTTCTTGCAAACGTACAATAATCTCATCAGTTATCTTGCAATGCTTTTCTCTTGTTTTTCCCTCCCTCCACTTTATTAGTTACCGCTTGATGCTGTGGTAAGAACTTGGCAGTCTGACTTGCTACTGATATTCCAACTGGATCATTGCTGAAATTATGCAGTCTATGGGAGATGGGTTGCAGAGGCAAATAATTCCAATTCTTTCTACTTTGATCTGCTAAATTCCGATTTCTATGCCTATTTTGCAACTAAATAATATGTTTATACTACCACTACTCAAGTTAAACAACCGGTAAAGCTATCTAAAGTGAGGAAACATGATTCTAAGGTTCTAATTCAACTCAACAGGTTTTAGATTTATTTTTATAAGTTATTAATTTGAATATCACAAACCTCAAGGTCACTGAAGACTTATATAGTTGTTAATTTTAGAACATCAGGGGATTAGTTAAAGTATGTGTAAGTTGGTTCAAATACCCACGACTAAAAAAAAAAAAAAAGTGAGGATGCATGCCCAACTTGATCACTATACCTGGAAATTAATGACTCCCAGGAACACAGAGATATGTACTAAAACTTGAGGATGCATGCCCCAAAGTGATTCATTTTGCGATACAAAACATAATCCAATAACCAAATTCCAACGTACAAATTACAGCCTGCTAGATTAAAGCCTACAAGCTACAGAATACCAAACACAACCTACAATGTATGGCCTGCTAAGTTTCAGACATGTACTAAAACTTGAGAGAGGCATAAAATTTGGACCTAACTCAAAATTTGGGTATAACAGGACTGCATTTTCATATTTTTAAGATGAGCAATAACATAAGCATCAAAATGTATATTCTAAATAACCCTTATTTTATATATATATATATGTATGTATGTATGTATGTATGTATGTATGTATTTGGAGAGAAGTATCAAACTATGTTTAGTGACTGTTTGGAATTAGTATGCTTTTAAAACATTTTTTATTATTGTTGTTGTTTTTCGCTTGAAAGCGGTATTTCATAAGTACTTACCTTGCTTTGACATGAAAAAAATAAAAATAAAGTATAACTATAAAATAAATCACTTTGTTTTTTAACGAAGTAGGACACTCACTTAGTTGATAAAAGAACACTTATTTTTTTTTATATACAATGCCTCATATTTCTTTATTCTCTATCATTTAAATATTAAAATTAATATGACTTTGTGTGTATCAACCCCTCACCAGACTATTATATTAATATTTTAATATAAAAAGTATTAAAAAAAAATTAAGGAGGCAATTATCCTTTTTTGCCCCCATGCAGCCCCATCACTGATTGAACTATGGACCAATTAACATGAAGAATGCAATCCACATAATCATAAAAGTGGGTAATGCGCATAAATTTATATGGAATAGAGCTTAGGATGCCATTTTGATATTTAAAAAGAAGAATGAGGTTTAGAGTTGTTTATTCTTTTCTATTTTAGAAATATTTTTGTTTTTGAAAGAAGAATTTGAGATTTTACATTGAAGGTGAAGAATTATGTTATGATTGAATAATTAATTCTAAGAATTGTAACAAGAGCTATTAGAATTCTAAAAGATATGGCTAAAACATCTTGAGCATGCTTTTTGAAATGATATAACTAGTTAATATGTTTGACAAATAAAAGATGTTGGCCTAATATAATATATAATACATATGTCCAACTCATTCCACCAAACTTTTCCCTTTTCTTTCATTTTCTTTCACTAACTAGCCGAGAATTCTTCTTCTTCCTTTTGAGTCATTGTTCCCTGCCTCTCTCCCTTCTGCAAATTTCTCTTTAAGTTCAGTTAAGCTAGTAACCTATTATGCTTTATGTTTTAGGCAAATTTTTTTAATCTTTTCTATTTGTTTCATTGTCTAATTTTAGTTTTATTCTTTATAATTAATTATTGAAAATGTTAGGGTTTATGATAATTTAGAGGTTTTGATATGAATATGTTCAAAATAGATGTTTGAATCGGCTAATTTAATCAATTAAATGTTTCTTTTCTTATTGTAAATGAATAACTTAATGTTCACGCAAAACCACTATTCAATCAACTCTTGCATTAGCAACCATACATGTACTAAAGAAATTTCCCAAAACTTTGTAGGACTGTCTTTTAGGCTTAGTCATTGACTAGTTTATTGAAATTTAACAATTTCACATGATTTGTTTACAAGTAAAATATCATGTAGAAAGCATGTTTTTCAAGCATTGTTCCTCTTATACAGACATTAGACAAACAATAGTTTTTCATTTTGTTTTTAACATGGTAGTCGAACCTGGATTATAGCTTGATTTAAATTTAACCAAGGTCTTTTAATTCACTATAATCATGAATTAATTATGGTGATAAATCGAACTATAATTTATTGATTGTCATTTTATATTTCATATTTGTTTGTAATTAGTTGTTAATAGGATGCTTGGAGTTAGAAGAGGGCATGAGTTTAAATCCCACAAGCTACACTTTTTCCTCTCACTATTTTCTCTTATTTGAAACTAGAGTATAGTATTAAAACTTGTTTCACACATTTGACATGGTGAGTTGATAAAGTTTTTTTGTGTGTGTCTAGATATAATTTAAATGTCTAGATATGACTAAGCATAATTTAATCAACATACTTATTATATGCATATAGATATAAATTGAAATGGGTTTTGATGAACTAATATGTATTTTTCTATGAATTTCATATGAAAGATTTAGAATTATTGTGTAACTCAACTGACTTTTATTTAACAACGGATTATTGTGTAGTTGTGTTAATTATTATGTAGACACTAATGATGATAAAAAAAACCCAGCATGTTCATCAATTAAATTAACATGTCACTAAACAAGTATTTCAAGCGTAAATCCCTTGAGGAAGAAGAGTTATTCAAATATTTAAGTCATGTAACTCAATCAAGTTCAAAGAAAAGTCATATTAAAATCAACCCCGACACTCTCTTTGTTGACCCTGGCCTAAGAAGACCAATTTATGAATACCATTTAAATGTTAGAGATGCAATCCGAATAGCATATCTACAAAAGGGTCATTGTCAACCTTCACACTGTGATTTTCCTCAAAAATAATTTGGAAATATATCAACACTACGATGCTTTAATCTAGCTTGGTTTGGTGCATACCCAACTTGGTTAGAGTACAACATAACCAAAGATGTTGCTTTTTGCTTGTACTGTTTATCTCTTCAAGTCAAAAGGGGGTGTTGATTCATTTGTGGGTGATGGATTTTCAAATTGAAAAAAAAGTAAAAGATTTGATCCTCATATTGAAAAGTCTATTAGTAGTCACAATGCAGCTCAGATAAAATGTGAAAATTTGATGAATGAAAAACAAAGTATCATAACTTTGTTATCTGAGCAGACAACAAAGAGTTAGTACATATGTTTCGAATTGATAAGATTGATAATGAAATCATTATGAAATAGTTTTAAAATATAAAAACTCGAAGAGAACAATTATAATATAAGTTTTCTCATTTTAAAAGTATTTTTAAATTAATTTTGGTTGATATGAGTTAGTACATATGTTTCGAATTGATTTTTCTATATAACGCATGTCTACATAATATAAAAAATCAAGTATTTGTTAGTAATTTTCCCTCTCATTTAAAAAATCTTGACTCTACCATTGTCTATAATGACTAAAAATAATAATTGGAGAGTGTCTTACCATTCTAAAAAAAAATATTCTATAAGAAGATAGCCGGCTTGTTTTAGACGTTAAAAAAGAGAGACTTCCTTTTCAAGATTACTATGTAAACCTCGAAATATAGAAGAAATCTTTTTTAATGTGACCTATTGTTGACTATGCATATTATATTAGATGGCCGGGTAGGATGCAGTAATATTTTGGTGAGCAACAAAAACATTAAAAAATCTTTAACACCATTCAATTATCTAGAATCATCATTAAGCCAAATAAGGGTGTCACACCATGACCAAGACGAGACTGTCCAAAATTAAAAGGAAAAATAAAAATAATAGAATCTTCACATAGTAATTAAAAAAAACTAAAAATTCTAAAATAGACACTAGTATCAGATATTCAAGTATTAAGTTTGTTATGCCTAAGAAATTATTGACGCACCTAGTATCCTTTTAAACAAAGGTTACCTTTTTTATATGTTTTTCTAAATTCATTTCATTCATGTTATTAATCATCTAAGTTTATTTCTAAGCTTATTTTTATGATATATATTTTAAAAGGACTTTGAAAACTCGTCAATAAAAATTTAATGTTAATCTCTAAAATAAGAGATTTCATTGATGTGGGAATTTTAACAAAACAAATTTGACGTTAATTCCTAAAAATATGAGATTTTTTTTTATTTTTGACTTAGATGAAAAATTTTGAGAAAAATAGAAGATTTCATTGATTTTTTACTTGGATGAGAATTTTTTATGTTAATCCCTAAAAATAGAAGATTCCATCTATTTTTTATTTAAACAAAAAACTTGATATTAATCTCTAAAAATATGAGATTTCATCGATTTTTTATTTAGACAATATTTTACGTTAATCCCTCAAAATAGAAGATTTCATTGATTTTTGACATTGATGAAAAATTTCGTTGTTAATCCCTAAAACTAGGAGATTTCATCGATTTTTAACTTGGATGAAATGTTTTGACATTAATCCTTAAAAATAGAATATTTCATCGATTTTTAGAAAACTTTGATTTCTTTCTTTAAAAAAAAAATTTATTTTTTTTATGATGTTTAAGATGAATTTAAAGCACAAAAACTCAATTAAGCTAATTCTTCCCTAATCACAAACCCTAGATAAACAAACCAAACCCTAAAAGAAAAGATTTCAAACTTCTTATTATTCATTCATGTATTATCAAAACATGCACATAGTCCATAATTTTTCACATTCATTGCAATTAAGGATATTTAGCCTAAACCCTAATGAATTAAGCAAAAAGAGCATAGACCGTCAAAATTAAATCACAAAGACACTCTAAAGAAGTGAATTTTAAGTCTCCAAACATGTATTTGCAAGTTAAACATGACATCCAATGAATAAAAACCCTAAATTGTAGAAACTCTAAATTGTCATATTCTTTGAATAAAATGACACACATGCTTTAAGCCACAACAATGGATTGGAACCCTAGAAAATTAAAAATCTTAAGATTCAAAAGCATCCTTATACATCACATTTTATATTCAACCCTAGTTCAAAAAAAGAATATAAACATTTCTTACCACATTTTCCCATGAATCAAGACATCAATACTACATGCTTAAAAGGTGTCAACTTGCATAATCTAAAAAGCCATAAATGATTTCTAAAAGAGTTGTTTGGATTAGCTTAGAGCTTCCACCTTATTTGTTAATCTTTTGTAGCAATCAAATAAAGATCTTGTTCGTTTGCTTCAAATGGCCAAGCTTGATTTAAACCTAGCAATAAAACCCTAATTGTCCTTTTTTAAAAAGTTTTCTTCATAAATAAAAGCTAAAGATCATTCATTTTTCATGACTTTTAGTACACAACACTTACATTTAAGATTTGTTTCATCTATATCAATGTAAAACATGAATTAAAAACCAACAAAACCACCATCATGCATTATTCTTAAAACAAAGTTCATTTTGGTTGGTCTTTTCCTAGAAAATTTCATGGTTTGTATTCCATATACTCACAAATTATTAACTTAGATTACACTAGCATGTAACAAAAATAATAATAAAAGATCAAACAAAGGGAATTTAACACCAAGAAAAAGGTCATAAACTCATTTGGTACTATTGTAGTTGTTGCTTCTATTTCTTCATGGTTTCTTTGCAAAAATAAGTTGTCACCATGGTTTGGACGTGATGTTAGCACCAATGATATTTTTTATCACTATGTAGAGATGCTATTATTGTCCCATAATGGCCCAAACTAACCACATAACCTAAAAGATTGATCTAAACTAGGTGTTATTGTTGTAGGCTTTTGCTTTTGCAATTTATATCCAAACTAAGATCTTTAACACCTTATAGAGTTGCTACTATCAAGTTGAGCCATTGTTGAGGCTTTTTAAGGTTATCATTGTGGTTTATGGTCTTAGAATGATTGAGAGGGTTACCATGGCTGGATAATGGGTCAATGCTAAAAGAAAACAGTATGACGTGTTTGTCAAATACACTATTATTCAAAAATCAGAGGCAAAAGAAAACTTATTAAAGCCATGTTTGGCAAACACGTCTTAAGAACAAAAATAAAATTAGAGATAAAAATGTTTACAACCCAAATATTTAATGAAAAGGTTGAAAAACATACGAGAAACCCATAAATAATATTAAAACAGTCCTTAAATTTTTTCAGAATTTTTGAAAATTATTTGAAGTTTATTTGGAAAAAAAAAAACAAATCAATGCTAAAAAAAATGATATGACATGTTCAAACATGTCTTGAAAAAAAACAGCATTTTTTTGGAGGTAAAATTTTGACCAGCCCAAAAGCTCTTAAAGGTTCAGTCGAGTCCCGGGGACTGGACTAACCAACCTAGCACAAAACCTGTGCAGGCTTGTCCAGGAACAGAAAATATATAGGCCCTTTCTCTGAAGAACTCCCTGGCCTTGATGGAAAACACGACGGGCCAAGAGAACCGTCGGCCCTCTCAAAAAAGAAAAACCTTAGGAAGCAGATGATTTATTTCTAGGAAGTCAAACTGACATGGACGTAATAAAAAACTCAGTGTCCTTCATATTTTCCAGTAACAAAGACATACTTCTCTCAAACAAAGATCAATCTAAGGCAGCATTATTAACAAAATCTTTTCGTAAAAACAAAAACAAAGAATGCTAACGTTGACCAACAAAGCCAGAGAGATGGATGCAAGTTTAGTCCTCGAAGATCAACACAGTAGGCATGTATGTTTATTGCTACACTGATCTTTTATGTTTCAAGATCAACAGGACCAGAGTTATCAGTGGTCATTAAACGCCAGCGTAAAGACTGTTTTACTCTATTGCTTCCACACATACCATTACATCAACACAAATGGCTCAATGGACGGAGAAAACACATGCAGAGATAAGATTTGGAACGCGAAGAAAAGAGAAGACTTTTATACATACCTGTCGTGACCTGTTGCATCAACCAAGATCAAATGCCGGTGGAAAGAAGATAGGGCTTTCGCTGTCGTCTCAGGGTCTCTCTTCTTCGGTGGCTTAATGATCTTTGATGACCGTGATGTACCTTCAGTGTATATGAAGTACCCCTCTGTTCCCGACCTCTTATTGCAACAGTCCCTTTCCTTTTCTTCTTAAGTTTTCCGAGAGCAAGCACTTTTTGTTTGCAATGGATGAGAGATGCTTCTTAGAATGGTGGTTGTTCGTTCAGTGTTGTTTGAAATGGTGTATGGACGGTGGGTTGAGTGGAGAAAAGTTTGTGGAGACCGTGAAAAGGAGAGGGGAGCTTGGTGTTTAATGATGGCGGCTTGAGTTTTGGATGTCCGCAAGGTCTCTTGGGAAGGTGATGAAGAAAGGAGCTCATGGTTTTTTCTTGTTTTAGAATGGTCGGGTGTACTAAAGAGGGTGTGAAAAAGAAAACGGTTTTTGGCTTCTTTTTTTTCTCTCTAACTAATTCCTTTTTTTTTCTTTTTCTCTTTTGTTAATGTTCTTCCAAAATCTCCTCCTTCTTGTGTGTACAATAATTATAGGCAAAATAAACCTTCTAAGTACTTGGTCCCAAACAATTAAAAGATCACTTTAGTCTTTTATGTTTTTTTCTTTGCATTTTTTATCCCCTTATCCGTCAACGATGACTCGATGAGAAAAATAAACAATAATTTTGAAATGAAAACATTAATAGATGAACGTGTTGAAAATAAATTTTTGAATTTTAAATTCTTTTGAAAGATGTTTTTGAATTTTGAATTCTTTTGAAAAAGACGTTAAAAATGTTGAATAAGATTTAATTAAAATATCTAATTAAATAATGTTTAGAGAAAAAAATTCTTTTAAATATAGAGAGTTTTTTAAGCTAGAAAATGTTACTTAATTGATCCTAAAATAGTTTAGGATGGTAATAAGAATTTTAATATGATTAATTTTCTTGTTAAATCTTAAAAAATGGTTTTTTAATTCTATTTAATTGATCCTATTATAATTTAGGATGTTAATAAGAATTTTAATATGATTAAGTTTCTTATTAAAATATTAAAAATGGTTTTCTAAGAAAATTGAATTAAATAATTTATAAAGCTTTGGGAAAATATCAAATTGAGTTTCACTTAATATTTCTAAATATTTTAAATATTATTTTAAATTTTATTATAAAGCAAAGAGTTAGAATTGAAGCATCCAATATATTTATATATAGATATTAATATGTTTTTATGCAAGATGGTTGGTTCTGGACATTAAAAGGTTAATATGATTGTTTTTTTTTTTTATATGGTAGAATAGTTGTAATATTAAATAGGATTCATATGTCCTACCTATATTGAATGATTGAAAGTTGAATGGTTGTAATAATAAATATGTTCTTTATTTTTTCTGGGTTGTCAAATTTTTTCTTATCTAATTACCCTCGAATGTAATTCAAGGTTTATTATTCAATTATGTAAATATTATGTAATTTGAAAATGTAGGAATTTAGATAAAAAAAAATATTTTATAATCCAAGATGAAGAAAAAACTTGCAAGGACTTATGAAAATTTGCTAACTTCCTAGGTTTTGATCACCTAATTCTCTTCAATGACTTGTGGTAATTACTTTAGATATGTCCATAATCACCCTATTAGAATGACATGCTTAGGGGTATATATTTATGCATAATTATTATGTGTGAAATATCTTTAATGTTATGGAATGAGATTTGATTAAAATAACAAATCCCTTATTAATATACTAAATATATATTGAGAATATGATTTGTTGCCTTCTAATTTTATATGTGTAAAATCAGAGTTTCATTTATAGATAATATATTGGACTACTCAATGTTACCAATAATTGGATATGTTTAATGCTATAGAATTAAGTTATACTTAACTAAGCTTATATGATTTGGATGAGCCATTTATAATCATATAATATTAGAGACAACAATTTGACAAAACATAAAGGATATGTTTAGACAAATTGTTTTCATTTAAATGATCTAAGAGTCATATAGAAATGTGATTGATAAGCTATATTATGCTATCTAATTTAATTTTTTATGGTTTGTTGAATCACTCTAAGTCATACAAATTAAATAAGATCTTAGCAAGGTGTTTCTCTAATTAATAGGGAGGACTATTAATTTGCAAGAAAATACTAGAAAATTTGTTTGCCTTTAAACTAGGAGCATTTTTTGTCTTTTCATACGGTGCATTAGACATTATTAATTTGTTTGAGAGTATTTTGGTTAATTCAATATATTTATGAATAGTAAATAACCAAAATACCTCCAGTGTGTAAAAAAGGATTTCAAGTAGGGGCATTTTGGTATTTGTGTTGTTTCATACATGGTAAAGTTACATATGTGCCCTTGGATCCAAGAAATTTAATTCATTGAGGTCGGGGGTATTATATCCTTTTAGCCTTTTTTTTTTTTTTTTGTTAATTGTTGGTTTGATCAAGGATAGTTACATAGTTTACCATTAAAATAATATTTTTAATTTGAAAAAATTGTTGGAGTGTGCAGTGCACGGGCCAACATGTTGGAGCCGCTCACACACTTTGAGCGGCATGTGCGGGCTGCTAGGTGCTAAAAAATAAGCTTCCACTGTCTCATGTTATTTCTCATAGCCTCCTCTTCTATTTGCAGTGGCGTGTGGCGTCCAAGTCTTGTTGGTTTATTGCCGATGACCTTTTTTTCCCCTTCATTTCTCTCTCCTAACCCGTTAGATACACTATGGTTTTCATTGTTATTGGTATTTCAAATTCGGTCCTTTTTAGTTTTGATTTCTGTATTTTTTTTCATTTTCCTTTTTGTAAAAGTTTTTTTTTTCAATTTAACCCTTGCTTTTTAATTTGTATAGATAATATTTTTCAATTCAGTCATTCTACTTTTAATTTTTAATTTTTGCTCTTTGTCCTTTTGTCAAAGTTTTTATGGCTTTCAATTTTATCATTCAAATCAAGTTTATAGTTTTTGTTTTTTCAATGATAATTATGATTCTAGTTTGATCCCTTTTCTTTGATTTTTTATTGTTTTTCTTGGCTCTTTTGTGAAAGTTTTTATAATTTCAATTCTATCCTTCAATCAAATTCATGGCTTTTGTTTTTTTTCAACAACAACAACAACAACAACAATAATACAAATAGTGATGAAAATACTAATATTATTAATGGTAATAATAATAATAATGGTGATGGTAGTGGTGGTGATGACGATGACAACGACGACGATGACAACAACAATAATAATAAATTAGTAATAATAATAAGACTGTATTAACACTAACAATCATTGTTAGTGTTAACAATCATTATTTTTTTAATTGTTTTATTGTTAGTGTTAACAATTATTGTTTTTTTTTTTTTCAATTCATTGTTTTTTTAACACTAACAATCAATCACAAATGCACCAGACTGTATTAACAAAATAACTAAATAGTGTTTGGTTGGTTTATTCATATAAACAGCAGTGATTCAATATAATATATTTTTGTAATTATTTTTATAACATTTTTTTTATAACTTAAATAGTTAATTTGTGTCTCCAAGTAGTCAAAGGTCGTGGGTCCTAGTTATGCTGGGGACAATAGTATCTTTACACGGGTCTTTATTAGGCTTTTCAGGTTTTGTTTTGTTTTTTTTTTTAATTTAATTATTTAATGTTGGATTTTTAATAATTTTTATCTTTTATTATTTAGGGTAGTTGTAAATAAATTTTTATATTTCCTATCATATAATAAAATAAAATAAAAATTAATTTAATTTAATTTAATTTAATGGAATTCATAATTCAGATAAAGGTTTAATGGATTAATTAAAGTAAATTTTATTTGTTTTTTTTCTTCAGGTTTATTTTATATTAAACTTGCATAATAAATAAAATTATATGAGGACAACTTTAATATGATATAATTTAAAACCTAACACACAAGTAAGTAAAGAATCGAGTAAAGATTTTTAACTGTTACACTAAAATTTAATAACAATGGAAAAGGATATTATTCTTTTTTACATTTAATGTTTTTTTAATTCAAGCTAAAGTGATAGAGCGGGAAATAGCCTAATAAAAATAAAGAAAAAACAAGCGGAAGAAATTAAGAGGCCATCATATCATAGTTGATGACAGCGTAGAAGTCAAAAAGCAAGAAGATGACAGTGACATGACACCTCATTAAGCATTCCTTAAAACACACGAGTTCCCTCTCCCTTCTGCCTTCTCTGGTTAATGCTACCAATTTTAACACAATTACCCAAAAAGAGGACCTTCAACACAATCATCATAGCCTGCCATGTAACAAGATTGTACTTATATAATGTTTGTTTGTTTGGGAGGCTTCTTAAGAATTTTGAATAAAATAGGTAATTAGTTTTTTTAAAAAAGAAAAATAAAGTAATATAGGATGAAATTTTTTTTTAGTGAAATAACATAGTCGGAGAAAATTATGATTTAGAAACATGATATTTTAATTATGTTCAAACTAATTTGAATGAAAGAATCAATCATTGTCTTGTAACTCTCATTATATATAATAAGTATAAAACAATGTTAATGTTCATCAATCTGTCACTTTCAAGTTATTTCAACATCAATATCATTATAATTTTATCTAAGTCCATAACAAATGGTTTTTTCATTTCTGCATATGACAAACCACTCACCCCTTTGTTTGTGATACTATCGTTCAAATCATGAATAACAGTGTTATTATAATGATATAACATAAATATGTTATAAAACATTGATTAATATTTCATGCTCAATTGCATTAAATCAAACCCAAATTCATAGTAAATTAATATAATTCAAAGAAAATACCAAATTTGTGAACTTATAAACAATTCAATTGAACATACAATTCTTCATGCAAATACTGCACTTATGCTCTCTTGCATTAAATCATCAAACGCATTTAATTATATTAATAGCTGATTCCAACAATACACACAAAATCTCTATTTCGACAACTTAATATCAATTAAACACAACACATAATTAATTAAAAATTCTATTTCATAATTAATTTAACTTATTTTTATGTTCAACTATATCAAATCAACTCTAAAAAATGATATTCTTAGCTAATTTCATATTAATATAACAAACCTTAAACTCACCATAAACCCTAAATTCAACCTAAGCAATTATTTCATTTCAACCAAACAAAACACAAATTTATAGCAATATAGTATGTTTATCTTGTTTATAGGACTAGAAAAAAGGCTCGGGTGGTGGTGACAAAGAAATCAATCAATTTTGAACCAAAAACATGTTCAAATATGCTTAGAGACTTTGATGAGTTTTATTTTTTATTGTTTTAAGGGCAAAATAAAAGGATTTCATAGATATTTTAGAGATATTGTGAGGGGCGACGTTCGGTTTTATAAAGAGAGAGGCCACCTGTTCTTCGATCTAAGCTGCATAATTTTAATTAATATCACGTTATGGAAGCGTGGCATCGTAAGTAGATGTTGTGCTTTAGAACCACGACATCTATCTTGTCGCACTTATAAAGTGTGACATCTAAGTTGTTGCATTTTTTAATAGTGATATTTATTAAATATCACGTTTTCAAAGCAAAACAATGTTAAATTACACTATTTTATCAAATCTTTTTGAAACAGTGCTATTTTATCAAATTTTTGTGTTTATTGTTGTGATTTTAGAAGGAAAAAAACCAATATTGAGTGTTCGGGAAGGTGTAGCTTTTGTTTTTTTAGTGTTTTTGAAAAGTTTGTTTTACTTTTTAAAAATATTAAATTTATTATTTATTATTTTTTAATAATTTTGATATATTGATATTAAAAAAAATATTTTTAAGTAAAATATATTTTTTAAATAAACAGTATTAAACCACAATAATAAACACACTTCAATGTATCAAATCTCACTGAATTAATTTACTTGAGAGTTGATTCCTCAATTAAAAATTTTGCAATTTATCTCCCATAACTTTATTCTATTTAAAATTGGATTATTATGTTAAATTTTATAGGATCGCCTTAATTAATATTTAAAAAACACTAATTGTCCTTCTACTATTGGAATTTAGTCGATTTGAACCCTTTATAAATAATTTGGTCATATTAAACTTTGTACTTTCAATTTTTAGTTATTTTAAAAATTAAGTGAGACTTGCGCACAAAATAATGTAAAGTTTTTTTTTAAAAATTATTTTTTTAATATTTCAAATTTTTTTAATATATTAATATTTAAAATATTTTGTAAAAAATATTATTTTAATATATTTCTAAAAAAAATATATTTTAAACCATGTTCACTCCTTTCCAACACAAGAATTTACCAAAAGCCCAATTGTACACTGCCATAGATAGGCTCGTAAAACAGACAGCGAACGCAAAACCACCCAAAATGATGTAGTCTATCTAAATTCTAAAGTTCTTAAAACACAACACCACTCTTTCCCTTTCCCTTTCCCTTTCCCTTCTCACAGATCACAGACATAGTCCAAACTCCAAAACCCTGCAATTAAGATGGGAGTAGCCAACAACATCACAGCCGTCCTAAACTTCATAGCCTTTCTCTGCTCAATCCCTATAATAGCCGCTGGCATTTGGCTAGCCTCCAAACCAGAGAATGAATGCATCCACCTTTTCCGGTGGCCTGTAGTTCTCCTTGGATTCCTTATCCTCTTGGTCTCACTTGCTGGTTTTGTGGGTGCCTACTGGTATAAGGAAACACTTTTAGCATTCTATCTCTGCTGCATGGCCATTCTCATAGGACTTCTCTTGATCCTTCTGGTCTTCGCCTTTGTGGTCACGCGCGCCGATGGTGGCTATGATGTGCCAGGGAGGGGTTATAGAGAGTATAGGCTTCAAGGATTCTCTGCTTGGTTGAGGAATCATGTCGTTTATTCCAAGAATTGGGACAAGATTAGGCCTTGTCTTGCTGAGACTGATGTTTGTTCCAAGATGACTCAAAATTATATCACTGCTGACCAATTCTTCATGGCTCACATCTCTCCTCTCCAGGTAAATATCAACAACCATCTTTCTAATTTCTTCTATAATTTTCATTTTTATACAAGTTCATGTATTTCCCTATGAATTGGTTTAGATCATGATGCTTGGGTATTAATTTTAATTTTCTATTCTCCGCTT
>Ga0307515_10001420_pt1 | contig 54212 bp, 44 predicted proteins | sample 17_EM_MG_FD_194513 | JGI IMG/M metagenome (GOLD analysis project Ga0307515, IMG submission 194513) | Populus trichocarpa ectomycorrhiza microbial communities from riparian zone in the Pacific Northwest, United States - 17_EM | ecosystem: Host-associated > Plants > Roots > Unclassified | place...
GCTCTTACATGCTCGATATCATAGTTTGAATCTTATCTTTAGCGCGCCCACCGAGACGAAATCTCACGATGCCTCACGACCATGGTGTTGACAATTGCAGCCTTAGATTTTGTAGGAATGGTAGACAATTGGATCTTGGGGATAGCAGATCTCCGACTCAGATTGTCCAGCGGAATCTGCTGCTTGCTTCCCACGGATTGTGGGCGTATGTGTGCGCATTTGGGCCGGGGCTGATGGTGATGATGGTCATGGTGATGATGGCGATGGTGATGATGGCGATAGTGATGATGATGGTGTCGGTAGTGGTGATCATAGTACCAGAAGCACTTAGACAAGTAGGTTGGCTATGTCAACGTTAGCATCAAAGCTTCCACAGACTTAGATCCTTCTAGTAGCCAAAGCTTCCACAGACTTAGAGCCTTCTATTAGCCAAAGCTTCCACAAACTCAGGGTTTTCCATCGGCCAAATGTTTCCCGTGGAAAACTCTACTCCTCCCGATGCGAGGCTCTCTCAAGAAGGTTCTCAAGCAGACTTTCAAAGAGGCTTACAAGCAGGCTTTCAAGCAGGCTCTCAAGCAGGCTCTCAAGCAGGCTCTCAAGCGGGCTCTCAGCGATAGTGTACAGTACCACCATAGCAGCGAAGACTGCAGGCAGTGAAGACTGGTATAGCTCTATCTCCGGCCGCCAGCTGTATATAGTTCCATAGGCCCACACGCACAACTCTATGAATCGACTATAGATGACTATAGGCTGCGTGTCGCGCAGGGGTCCACGGGAAGCTTGCTATGAGCTGCGCAAGTGCGCGAGTGCGCGTAGCGCAGTCTATAGTCGATTTGCACTTTTGCCGATGTAGCACCCCTAGCAAATTACCATATAGAAATTGGATTCGGACGAAGACATGGTGACTGCTCCTGGGTCACGGGAGGAGTAAATAGCCAAATTGGTAATTTTCACTATGTATGTTGGGTAAAAGCAATGTGTACCTACTTTGTTACATGTCAGCTTTTTCTGGATTTCAGTGTCCAAATTGTGAGACAGGATTAGTTGTCAGTGTGTGTGCAAGGGTCATACGGGCCATGCGAATGTTCTAGACTCCAAATCAAGTTGTTTGATTAAACAATGAACTGCATATGATGTTGCCTGTTACGGTTAAATGAGGAAGCAAAAAGTAAATTTGATACGAAATTTAATAAAAAGGTTTAGGACAGTGATGTCATACGACTCATAGAAGGAGCAGTCAAAGCACATCCGAAACCCGGATAGATGACAACCTTCAGCCTGCATCAATCCATGCAGCCGACTACTTATCTCTCCACACAGGCCTCCTGCACATGATCGAGATATTGAAAATTGCTGATGGTACGTCATGGAACTCGAAGGGAATGAACTGGATACGGAATGGCGAGGATGTCGGGTTAAAATATCTAAACCTAGTGCATGGATTGTTATGCTGTAAATTGCCGGCTGAAAGCGCTGAAACGTGATGGACCTACGTCATTCATCATGGAAATGATGTGTAAAGTGGTGGCTCAGAAACTAAGATGTCTCGAAGATCTTGGATTCAAATGCTAATACATAGAAACAGTATGCTGGCTGCCAACAAAGACTATATGCATTTTTTGTACGATTGTTGAGCACCCTGTGACTGATAGTATGTCTCTAAGGTGAGCTCAAAGTTGAGCGTCAATGGAGCGTCAACGATGTATAGTCTTACCCATTCAGCAATCAAACGGCTCCATAGTCACATCCATCCAAACAGGATGTATTGGCCATTTTAATAGGCAAAATGCCAAGTGACACACTCCTTGCCCCATCATAGAAATGAGCATCAACGGAGCGTCAACAATTTCTGGTCTTGCATCCTGGATAATCACCGGGTTGTGCAACGGCATTTAGCCATAATCATAATATTGGCGGCCTTTATGGGGAAAAATGTAAGAGACGATATCACTACTACCTCCTAAAAATGAGCATCAACGGAGCATCAATGATTTTTGTCTTGCATTATGGATAATCTGCGGGCTATGGAACAACGATATGGCATCATCATTGTGGCGGCCGCCTTTGTGGGCAAAAATGCTACGAAAGATATCGCCACTACATCTTAAAACTGAGCATCAATGGTGCGTCAACTATTTTTGCAATTGCATCAAGGAACATCCCGAGGGTTTTGCAGCAACATTAACTCATAATCGAACTATAGCCCATCTTTCTACTCAAAAATGGTTGCAGTATCATCGATGCTATGTCCTAAAAATGTGCATCAACGGAGCATCAACGACATTTGGCCTTGCATCATGGACAATGCAATGGCTGCGCAGCGACATTAAGCCATAAGCAAACTATTGGCCGTCTTTCCAGGCGAAAATGGATGCGACAACATCGCTACTATGTCCTAAAAATGACTGTCAAAGCAGCATCAAAGACTTCTGGCCTTTCATATTGGAAAATGCAAGGGCTGTGTTACGCCTTTGGTATTACAGGTATACTTCCGGGATCATTCAGGATCACTCGATAATCCAATTATGGATACGCAATCCAAAATCATGAGTTATCAGTCGGATTTCCTAATTCGATCAACCTTCCGGATTTGTTCACCAATTGGTAATATTTCCATTACCCTACCTTCGTACCAATTGATCAATGACAGCAATCAAGCCGAGCACACATAGGATGTTTATCATCCTTAGATCAGTAGTGGTCGTAGGATCTCTATTGTCAATGGTTATTCCTTATCGGCAGGAAAACTTATTCATAGTCGCCGAACAAACAACCATTCTCTCATGTCAAGAAGTTCATTCCTTATGAGATGAGATGTCGTCAATATCAGAATACTATCGCATCTCTTGATATGCAGAGTCATCTACATGATAGAGCCGATAACCAATAATCGGTATATCGGAGCCCAGTCGACCGAATGGACATCTACGAATCAACCCTCAGTTCAACCACACTTTCTTGGTCTGGGCAAGTAGGACCTTGGATTCATATGTCCTGAGTGGTGCGGGATACCCTCCGTTCAATATATGGCAAAACAACTCAGTTGCCGAATACAGTATATTTCGCTCCAATCAAGCGTAGTCAAATTAAGGGTTCTGTTGTTTGCCGCAATCATTAAACCGATACGTACCCGGTGTGTATATGAGAGGGCACTCTAACTGGCTCTTGGTGACATGAACCTATTGGTTGATAATTGGCTTCAGATAAGCTCGTAATCATAAGAGGTATCGCCCATGGCAATAGTGTCGCAATACGAGCTCATTGCCTTGATGACGTAGTTAATACTCATGGGAGTTAGAACTCGACCATCAATGGTAGAAGGCAAGGATGATAAGGCAGTTATGTATGTGAACTCCGAAACAGGCTTTGGCAGTCTTAGGATTGTTAAGGGGGTGGATCGTCTGATATATTTCAGCGATACGGACATGGAGGAACGACATCGATAACATTCTATCAACAATACAATCGACCTTGACATTCATCAACAGATACCTATTGATCTTCTCGACCTGGAGTTTAAGCCTTAACTTTATTCCCGTATATTATCTATTTGTTCTGTATTGAGGTCACCCAGGTTAGTTCTCTGTTGAAGTCCGGAGTTGTACATTCCTCTTCATTTCTATATCACGGATCAATCCATCACTCTTGATACTTGGTCATTCATAGTACCTTTGTCGAAGCAAGTTGTTGATCGGGAAGAGAGCGGGACAATACTTTGGAGTCCGAAGGGAGTCCGAAGCAGCAGCCCGGTAACGTGGTGGTTGAAAGGATACTTCCGCTAGGATAGTCTTGAGTCGGCTCTACTCCTTCTGCTGAGGCGAAACTACTTTGCTGTTTCTTATGAGACAAGTCGATACTTAGAGTCGTCACATTCTTGGACAAGTCAGTCCTCGAGTATAAGTGCCGGTTGTTGGGACGATATTCTAGCATCTGTGGGAAGTCTGAGAGTCATCACGATAGTCTGGTGAATCAGAGGATACTTCTTTCAGGCTCTCCTGGAGTCGTGTGCATCAGCATACTGATATCTTAAAGATGATACTCTTTAGTCGATACTATCTTTCAGAGGCAGAGAACAGAACAGTTACCTTGTTACTTTGGGTGGTAATTCTTATACGCATCCTGAGTGAAGCCTTATTCATCTTCTTCTTTATCAGTCCGGAACTCATTAGGGGCTTTTATTGATTAGGATGTAGGGTGAATCTCCCGGTGTTACGGGCTGTGCGGCGACATTTACTAATAATCACACCATCGGCCACCTTTCTAGGCAAAACTACTTTCGACGACATCGTCACTATGCCCTAAAAATGAGCGTCAATGGAGCAACAATGATTTTAACCCGTGCATCTTGAAAAATTGAGGGGCTATGTGACTACACTGACCCATAATCGAACTATCGGCCACTTTTCTAGGCCAAAATGCTTCCGATAAGGTCGTAACCATGTCCAAAGTGAGTGTCAAAGGAGTGTCAACGGAGAATCAATGGAGTGTCAAATATTTTTGATCTTGCATCTTCAATAATCTAACGGCAATGGAATGCAGATTACCCACAATGTACCAATCGACAGCCGTTATTGGCAAAAATGCTAGTGATGACATTGCGTCTGCCTCCTACAATTGAGAGCCAACAGAGTGTCAACAGTTTTTGTGGAGGCTCAGAATGCTACACAGCAATGAACTGCATTGTACAGTTCCTAAATTGAGTTTTACGCGGTCAGTCTTTGCAATTTGACCTTGTATACAACTTCACAAATATGCATGCAAGGTCTTACAGATCTGATTTTTGTGCTTGTAGCTGTCGAGTCAATATTTAGGAACCCACAGTCTGCTGTAATGTATCATTACTTTCGGCAGTCTTTTGAGTCGGATTACCCAGCTTTCTAATCCGCAACGCCATCATGGATTCAAAATCTTTGAACACCTCATTGCTTGAGGTTATGATCACTTCCAGAAATGCACGTGTCTTTATTCGTGATTTGAGCGACCTCACTTTGCAAATCATCTTCGATGCTTGGTGGGCTTCAATGAATATAAGCTGGAAGCGGTCTATTGCTTGGAATAATTCAAGTCATGCATCCTCATCGCGATTCTATTTACACTGCGGGATTGTGGAGACCGGCAGCCCTGGCATCATATTGTAATGGCGACACGTGACTGTGGCTGGGTAACGGCCATTCTATATAGCCGGCTCGCCATGAGACTTAGATCTCTAGCGATAATTTACCTATATACCTATTTACTATCACTCGAGTGCATGTTAGCAACCGTATACCTCTAATTACCATACCTATGCCTACCAGGCCAAACGCTGGTGTATGTGCCTTTACATCATTATCGCTTTTTCATTAAATGGATACGTTTTGCTCACGCAATTTCCCGAGTTTCCCCATTTACTCATGCGCCACATCATCAAGTCTACATCCGAGATTACAGCCTTACAAGCAACAGATCGAAGCATGTTTACTGCAAGCATGGATATTGATCGTTTCATCATTCAATTAAGCACCCGGATTGCAGCGGAGAAGAGTTCAGAGACCAACTCGCGCACGGGACGCGTCACAGGCGATGACGACAAGTATCATGACTACAGGCTGCAACTATTCAATCCAGCCTATGCGAGAAACTGAATACGATTGAGAGCGATCGAACACCATTCCTACAGGTCAATTCAGCGTGATCATCAGTCGGAGAACCAACCATCAATGGCGCGATCCTACCCCTGAATCAGCTTTCTCAGGAACCAAAGGCGAAGTTGAAAGTGGATTGCCAGCCAGCACAGTTGCGACTGCTTCCCTCCGAATTGAGCAAAGTGCATTGACTTCAATTGTCGGGTACGCCTACAACTCTACCAACCTCGAAGAAGCCCGGAGGACAGCAAAAACAAGAAAGGCAATTGGATTAATTCCAACCATCCCGATCCCGGGAAGTAAAAATCGGTCAAGTCCGATAAGCCCAGTGGAGCCAGTCGTGCCAACATGTCTCTAGCGCCGTAGCATTCAAAGGAAGTCTACCAAAGCCAGAAGGCAAACCGGCAACGCACTCCCTGCGGCAGCGGTGACCACAAAACCTACCTTGTACCAAACATACATGGCAACATGCAGTGAGTCAAAGCACAAATCGACTGCGGTGCAATGAGTATCTTTTTATCGCCGAGCCTACTGAGGAAACTCAAGCCACCATACAAACCAGCATTCACCTCCACCCTGGCCCGGTGATGATGTATGTAAAGAGTCCAATGGCCAGGCTCTTGGTGCAGTATTTCAACACCTTAGACCGGTTGACGAATCGGAGGTTTTAGTCATCCCAATGAAGGCATATATCCCTGTCTTATGCTTGCCATGGCAAGAAACCCGGATATCGGCTGGAGCAAAGGTCAATTGACAGCCCTATGAACGCCAAATGGATTGCAACGGGCGAAGAGTCCAGAAGCACATCCGACAAGTCCTCTGCTGCAACGCGGTGAGGTACCCAAAATGGTGAGCCGTCTCTGGGTATACAACTACTCGGGGCTACCGCATTCGATCATCTCTGAGCTAGTGAGGAGGTGGTCAAGGCATTCCCCATATGACTTGGAGAAGGTCAAGGGTCGCTGGGAGCATCGCTGGAAGGCATCACTGGAAGTGAGAGAAACCCCAGGATGCTGAATGCGCGAGCAGGAGCAGCGGCGGTAGTTGCGGCAGAAGAGTGACACAGTGATGGTGCTTGAAGGGCTGCTACCGGCTCGCCCAGACACGAAGGGAGAAACTGGACAACAGGGGTGGTCCATTGCGACGAACCTTCTTATCCAGAGAACCCGGGACCCCTACCCATCTCCAGTCCGCCAACTCATGCTACAATGCAGAATGCAGAAAAGGCTAATGAGAATAGAAACAAACATTGTTAACGTGGAGATGGTAACAGATGATGGGGGTCCCATCCCAGCACAATATCAAGATTTGTTGTATCCTCGTGAGATACAAGGACTATGTGGACGGATGCAGCAAAGATATGCCAACTCTCACACCGCACCGATCACGGCATGCAAAGGCAACTTTGATGAACAGCGATTCTGGCGCGAGGAGCATAGGAAGCGGGTGAGTGGAACTGACAGGGTAAACCGGCCGTGAGGAATCACATAAATTGTGTCGATCTACACAATCTCAGAAAGAGTGAGTGAGACCAAGAGGTGGGAAATATAGACACCGCCTGTGGCAGCAGCGATCTGATTTGCGAAGAAGGACGGCGGACTGCGGCTGTGTGTGGACTACCGAGCTCTCGATAAAGCCCTGGAATGCCTATCACCTCATCCGAATCAAGGAAGGCGACAAGTACAAAACCACCATACGGGCAGTTCGAGCACCGAGTCATGCCGTGCGCGTTGGCGAACGCACCAGCTACCATATCACCAAGCTGCAATACCAATCAGAAGAGATAAGTTGTTGGCAGAGCAACGACACTTTAACGCGATGGATGACCCTACCGTAACCGAAATCCTCTTTAGCTATGACCCTTTCGGAGGTGCCGGAATGTAGACAGAGTGCACTTGATGACAGAGATGTCCAGCGGCACCCTGAGAGCGGCGATAAATACACCCAGAGAGCGGGGTTAAGCGTACCAGAAGGATCAACATACGCACCTAGCATCCGGAAGATGATACGAGTACCTCAAGAATTCACGGCGAAAGCGCATCGTCAGAGACAACCGGAACAGACCAAGCGAAGTCCGAGACGGTGAAAAGCAGTCAAAAGGTCAACACGAAGCTAGTTGAAACACGAAGCAAGTCCAAACAGCAAGCCGGTCAATGACCAAAGCGAGTCAAAAGCAAGGCCAAAGCATTTGGAAAAATGAGGCGAAAGCAAGTGCAAAAATTAGACAAAGCAAGTCAGCGAAGACCAGCCAAAAACAAGCGAAGTCGATGAGATCCGACATCAAGGGACGAAGGCTGCCGAAAGATGTGTTGGTTAACAAAGATCACCAAAAGTCTACTGAACCACCACGGCAATCAACAACTGATTTCTGTCTAAGTTGTCGGCTGAGCAATGAAATTCAAAAAGATGGTGAAGACTGTGTCTATACAATCGAGTCCTACCGAGAAGCCAAATGCCCACCGGGAGGCAGTCTACTGACACAATAAGAAGTCGACCGAGAAGGCTATTGAGAGGTCGACCAGTCAAGACTTACCGACGAGCCAAAAGCCCACCGGGATGCTGTTGACCTGAAGTGCAGCAAGAAGTCGAACAAGATTCTACTGAAACTGCCTATTCAAAGCAACTATGAAATCGACTGGATGGTCACAGACGCGGACTTCCCATCACGATTACCGCGTCATGCAGCATCTACGAGTCAATGCCATTCACCGATGACTACCGGCTGCAAGATATACTCTATAGTGCATGCGGCAGCACTGCACAGAGCTCAGACAGCGCTAGCGCACTTCAACTTGATATATAAAACCATTGTAGAGAAACTTATATGTTAGATATCGACGAATAAGACGCAATTGATCTATATGATTTACGGCAACAACAGATGCCGGCGGCGGAAGTTCCTATCGAGGCCAAATCATGCGTGGAAGCTCTACCACCCTGAGAATTTCAACAAAGACCTACGCCGAGATAGAAGCTATGGGAATGATGGTCATTGGAGCATGGGTTCCGAAGTTGGGATAAGCAGGACGGGATCACTTTTGGATGTTTTCTTGTTTCTCACCTGTTCTCTTCTGCTCTTATTTGGATCTCGGCCCGGTACAAATGGTGTTGGAATGGGTTTTCACCACGTGCTAATGGAAGTGGAGTTTCCCCGTGTACCGGATCCGCCGAAAGGTCGCCATTGAGCAGTACCAATCAGTCGCAGGACTTATGATTTCGTATGAGTACGTACGTGGCAGGAATGTATAATGCTTCTTTTCTTTCCTTTCCTGTTCTCTTGTACGGTTTATGCAGCCCAGGAGGTCTGCGCCGGATGAGAGGGATAATAAAACGGTGATACGTGACTGTGGCCGGGTAACGGCCTTCTATATTGTCCGCTCGCCTCGAGACTTAGATCCCTGGCGATAATCTAACCTATACACCTATTTACTGTCACTTGAGTCCACGTTAGCAACCGTATACCTATCTATAATTACCGTACATATGCCTACCAGGCCGAACGCTGGCGTACGTGCCCATACACATATGTATTATTTGTCATCAAGTTCTTCGCCATCCATCAGAACATGGGACCAGCTCAATGGGGAAACACTTGCTGGCAAAAGTTCACATCGCAAAGTTAAACGAATTAACAGAGTCAGAGGTCATTGAATTGAGTAGTCCGACAGTCGATGAAACAGCTTTTGTCATCCTGAAAAAGGAAGGAAGTCGAGGAATCACAATAGTACGTTCGCAGAGGAAGATCATATTTCACATCCAGGTTGATCCATATTGGCCGAAATGACAGACAAAACATTCCATACTGGCAGCAAAGGACTTTGAAACTTCCCAATTTCACCAAGACACATGGAATCGCTACCTCATGTTAGGATTGGTTTCGGCTCATATCCCATGGAACGGTATATGGAATGTACAGTTACGACGGTCTTATAAGGCATTACGTGATGACCGAGTGCTGCCATCAGCTACGACACTTAGCAACATTTGCCTGAGGGAATATGCACTGGCCGTGGATGCAATGATGAAGCAATTGCCATCATGAAAAAAAATTAGTTTAGCATTGGACGGCTGGACATGAATGAACAAACAAGTAATACCGCCAGTCATTACTTACTATATGTATCGAAATTGGGGATTGTGAGAATATCAACTTGCTTTCAATAAAGTTCATCACATATCCTTTTCCCATTTCGAAAGCGAATTAAGGTCGATAGGTCAAGGGCCAACATACTGGAGCAACGCTAGCCGCAAAGTGGAAGGACGTGCTAGATTGTTTTGAGCTTACCGATGGTAGTTTGCTTGGTATTAGGACTGATAATGCTTCCTCAAATTACTCGATGTCATGCGAGCTGCAATCAACACTTGAGGCCTCTGGAATCGAGCGGCCTGCATTGAGGTACCACATAGCATGGATGGTGCACGTCATACAGCTGGCTTTAGGTGCATTCATGCGCAGTCTCAGTGAAAAAGGCCGCACCAGGTCTTGGGAAGCCCATGAGCGCGATCAGCAATTTGAAGACCATGAAAGCAGAGACATTGGGAAGAGTCAAAGACTTCGAAAGGGGGGCAACGCTGGAATCAATCAGGTGTCGGCCATGGGACCAGGTTTAGCAAAGATTATTGAGAAAGTACAAAATTCAAGATATTTTGAAACTCCCGAAATTGACCTTCATATAGCAGAGAATGCTTGCTGTATTGATTATTCTGACACCTGGTCATTGGAACGAGTTCATTGCCCATCACAAAGCCACAGTCCGCATCGCAGTACTTCCGATTACGAATGTGAAGTCACGGTGGAACCCTACACAGGAGTTGCTCAATCGTTCCTACCGATTACGGGAATTCACACCCGGGTGGCTTCAAAATCCAAAATACCGTGATCACTGGCCACTGTTCACAACACAAGATGACTGAACCATTGTGAAGTATGTCATGGAAGTGTTGAGGCCATTCTGATATTAGAGCCTGTGGATGTCGAAGAGGCATACAGGCACATTGCATTACGTTATCGCAGTGTACCATGAAATGTTCGATCATATGGATGGCGTGATGCATGCTTTGGCTAAGACAATGACTCCATGGAAGGAAGACTTGTTCTTCGCTATGAAGTTATCTCGACAGAAGCTGTCCAAATATTATGCTGAAGTAACTCCAAAGAAGGGTATGCTTCTCATATCAGCACATATTCTCCAACCTTTCCGAAAGTTGCAATCCTGAGAAAGTGGGACAAGGGAATGGATATCAATCCTGAGGACGAGACATCCTATACTACCCAATACCAAGAAGCTTGTCTGAAGTATGTGGAGAATGAATAGTGTGCCAAACATTGACGTGTGCCGGTCAATAAACACGAAAGCTTACCGAGCAGCAATCCCATCCCCTCTGCAACGGCTTCCGGATCCTGTCAATCATCCTTTGATCCATATAATTTGGGCAGCAATGATGAAGAATACTTGACCCCAAACAATGTGGCTGAGACAACACCCGGACCAAGCTATCGCACAGCACGCTAATTAACCGCCGCCAGGCTCAATTTGAATTCGCCGCCTGGAGCACCGAACAACTGGGAGCAAATTTATCCAAATCTCAATGATTACCACTCCGACCCAGTGGAGATTAGCAGTACTTCTTCGTTCCCGGGCATAACCGACTGGTGGCAGCAACAGGAGGAAATGCACCCAAAGTCCGCCAATCTCTCAAATGTGGCGCACAACATATACCCTATCATACCACAGGGTGTCTGAGTGGAGGGCAGTGTTTCCCATGCCCGGGATGTTATCTGCTGGAGCCAGTCAACAATCCCAGGCGAGACCCTTTGCAAACAAGTCGTTGTAAGGCAGTTTGCTTGAATCAATGTAGGGATATTGGTAGGCGCTCACCCAGATTTGGATACATAGAACACAGAAAATGACTCGGAAATGAAGAAAAAGGCGGCCGAAAGGAAATTCCACACAATGGCCAAGGTTCACGAGGTTTTGTAGATGTGGCAAGGCAGCAAAAACCTAGGTGCTACCCAGAAGGAATCACGCGCTCAAAATATGCAGATGACTACTGTGGGATACATTTCAGACACCAAAGACATTCTCAAAGCATCCTGGTCTCTCTTTCAACCTGATGGTGTGGCTGCATTTAAATTGTCAGAAAGATCTCCTTTGCCACCACCTACGTCTGCAATGGACCTCCCTGGAGGACGAACTCAAATGGTAAATGTCTGCCGAATCCGAAGAATCAACCGCATCCAGTCGAAAGTGATGAGGATCACGCACTTGAAAGTATTTCGGACACTGAAGATTCGGTTTACTGGAATGGGGACTTAGATAATCCATATGACAGCGAAGACCACTGTGCAGTGGATATTGAATCTGATATTGAGCAAGGCAATAGCATCGGGGATCCGGAAGACCCAGACCAGCGGGATGTGAGCGCCGCGCCAAATGTTCCTGGATTGATTTGGCCATCCAAGAAAGTCAAAGAGACTGGCTGAAATGGTGTTGATGACGGTCAATGCAATTGAAACCGGGAGAACTAAGATAGTGAAGACAACACAGGACAGAATGTGTCAATGTTTCACCAGCTTCTTTATGTATCTTGATCAAGAGTATTAGTTAGAAATATATTATGGGCGAATGGTGAGCAGTAGCTTGTGAGTATGGGAGATAACGAAATGTATACCAGGCGCAATGAAGCTTTTGGCAAAATACATGAATTTTAGTCGTGTGAGAGCGAACAGTGCAAGAATGTTACTGCGCTTGGCTTTGCCACAGGGCCATGTCCCAATCTGTCAGATAGACCACCATTAAGTTCAAATCATGATGAAAACTATTATCGATGGCAGCAGATGTTGAATGGACAAAACATTGAAATGAGCGTCAACAGTGCTTCAACGATTTGTGGTTTTGTAAGTACAGTGAATAAACAGTGATTTGGTTGCTGTTATGCATAAGTGATGTATTGGCAGCTTTTATAGGCAAAAAAGACAGCAACAAGGTCACCGCCCAATTCTGAGAATGAGCATCAACTGTGCATCAACGATTTTTAGCTTCACATCTTGGATAATTTATGTTCCGATTGGTTGCAGACATGCATTTATCAGATATTGGCAGCCTTCACTGGGAATATCAACAGTGACATGCTCCTTGCCGCATCATGAGAATTAGCGTCAACAGAGCGTCAACGATTTTTAGCTTCACATCTTGGGTACTTTATATTCCAATTGGTTGCAGATATCCATTTAACAAATATTGACAGCCTTTACTGGCAAAAACAACAGCGATATGCTCCCTGCCACATGCTGAAAATGAGCGTCAACGGAACGTCAATAGAATTGATTGTGGGATAATCGGTAATCAAGGCATCGTGCGGATCTTCGCGTTCATAATGGAATTTTTGACCACCCTGATACACAAAAATACAATATATCAAAGGTAATACACTGATTCCAAATTAATCAATATTGCAAGCTGCAATGCATGCAAAAACATATCATTGGTTGTTGAAAACGCAATTTTGATAAGATACTATTAACAAACTCCACAAACAAAAGCCTTTTATGAATTGATGGATGGATCTGCTGGGCGACCCGCTGACCACCCGCCCACTGCAGAACGGTTGGGAGTTTACCATCGAACGGTACCTGAGATGATGATGGGGGGTTCATTACCAACCCGGACCGCCAATTTGGCAACAGATCAGTTTGGACCCGGACCCGGACCCGAAGTGACGGTTCGGAACTGTTGGCAACACTACTTGTGTCTATCACAATCGGAATTCAGGTGTCCTTCGACTGTGTTCTGCTCGGTACTGCAGTTTCAGAAAGTATCCACCATATCTTGATTCTTTGGATTGCCCTGCACTCTTGCACTTAGTATGAATCTCGTAACTGCAACTGTATGGAACTTGCACTATTCTGGTTCCAGATAGAATCCAGCATGCGCAATACATTTTATCACACATTCAATGTATTTAATATGTTCTTCCTCTGAATTGCAGTATATTTGAATATTGTTCAAGTAGGCTGATGCAAAATCATCCAAAGCGTCATACATGGAATAATTCTCATATTCTTTTAAATCAGTGTCTGCATTTGTGGTTCCAAAATGCAAGACTGTAAATTGAAATAAGCCATATTGTATCCAGAAGACTAACTTCTGTTTGTCTCCTTCCATAACCCATGAGAAGTCATAAGCTCCTCAAACATCAAGTTACATCAGCACAATGTAATTATATCACTGGGAGCCTGTAGGAGTGTCTGAGAGTTGTCGGACCAGAATCCCAGCGTGGTCAAATCCCAGAGTTGACTGGACCAATGCAGTTGCCTTCAGGTGCACCAGGGAGCGCCTAAGAGTGCCGGCGACATGACAGGGAATGCCGATGAAATGTCTGGGAGCACCTAGAAGCACTGAAAACCAGCCTGGGAGTGCCAGCGACAATCCTGGGAGCACCTCGAATTACAAAAGAGCAGTCTGGGAGAAACAACATCTCGTTTGGGACCACAGCTGGGGCGCCTGGAAATCATTGCTACTACTTGTCATTCAATGATTTTTAAAACTCATGTATTCAGTTTGTATTCTCATCTATGAATCTATGTATCAATATTGCTTCCCATCTACACACGATATATTGGTACTGAGAGCACAATTCGCTGAGGAGTTATTCGACACATGGCGGACGATAAAGCTCGAGTGAACTGAGATATACACCTTGAGGCGCTTATTTTCTGGAGTTGCAGATGCACTTGGAGGCTGTAATTGAGCGAGTTTGGAGATGCCCCAGGAGGCCGAGATTGAATGAACTCAGAGATGCAGTTCGAGGCTGTAGTTGGGTGAGCTTCAAGATGCACTTGAAGCCCGAGGTCAAGTGAACTGAGAGATGCACTTGATGGCTGTGATCGAGTGAGGTTGGTGATACACTGGGACGCCATGATCGAATGCACATTGAGATGCACTTAGAGGCGGTCATAGAGCGAGTCAGGAGATGCACTTGTAGCCCGATCGAGCAACATTGGAGGAGTACTGGGAGGAGGTCCATGACAGGCGCGCTGGGTGCTAGCACTCTATTTATAAGTCAGTTAACTCGCAACCACGGGAATGTGATGGCGTGACTTTACCTGTGAGCTGTCATGCAGAGCTGCCTCGTGGCGTTTGATCATGCAAGGAGGCACGCCATAAGCTGAAGCTACATTCCAGGGTCAACTTGTAATCGTAAGAATGAATGGAAGTCAGACAATCTTGGGTGGATGCTGTACTTGGTGTATGCTTGTACTTGGTGTATGCTATACTTGGTGTATGTCGTATTCAGTGTTAACTCATTATCGTGGTATGAATAGATAGAGAGGGATGACTTTACTTGGTGATCTGCAATGATTGTAGAGTGGTGGACGAGAAGGAGAGTTGGGGGATGAAGATGGGATTGATATGCAGGATGTGAGTGGATATGAGAAGTCAGCTGTATGACTTGCCTGATTGGGTTTAGAAGATATTGTAGCAGTGTTTTTACCTGCCGGATCCGGTGTAGTACCTGCTGTATCGGGAATAGTACAGTAATTTACGCATGAAATCTTCATGAGTCCAAGTTTCTCATGCTAATTTCCCCCGTCTGTACTCATCTCTCTCTTTCTCTACCATCACGTAGAAACACCAAGTTACGTCATCCCTATCTATCTCTCCATACAATGATGATGAGTTAACACCAAGTATACCATACACCGAGTACAACATACACCACATACTGTATTATCCCAGGATCGACTGTCTCCTGCTCCCAGCCAGTCTGTCATCTCTCATGTCTAGGCGGACCTGGTTGTACTCGACTCTCTACATTCCCACAACTACGAGTTAACCATTGAATAGTGTGTCGGCAGCCACTGTGTCTTCCCCCTGATCTACCGTCTCCAGATCGACCATGTCCAAGTACTCCTCCAATCTCATTCAATCATGGCCTCCAAGTGCATCTCCAAACTCGCTTGACCACAGCCTCCAAGTACATCTCCAAACTCACTTGATTACCATCTCCAAGTGCATCTGTGAGTCACTCGATCTAGGGCTGCAAATGAATCTCCAAACTCCCTCGATTCTGGCCCCCAATTTCGCACAATCATGGCCTCCAAGTTCATCTCCCAACTCGCTCGAGCACAGCATCCAACTTCACATAATCATGGCCTCCAATCCATCTCCAATCTCGCTCAATTACGGCATCCAACTGCATCTCTGAGTTCACTCAATCATGGCCTCTCAGTGCATTTCGATACTCGCTCAATCAAGGCCTCCTACATTGCACAATCTCAGCCTCAAAGTGCATCTCCAAACTTGCTCGATTACGGCCTCCGAGTGCATCTCTGTGTTCAGACAATATGAGCCTCCAGGTGTATCTCCATCCTCACTTGATCATGGCCTCCAACTGCATGTCTAAGTTCTCACAATCGGCGTCGCCAGGTGCTCCTCCTATTATGCACAACTACCGTCTGCATCCAGATTGGCCATATGTATATATATAGTGAGAGTTAGATAGATAATACATGCCATATTATGATGTAGTGAATCTTGTGACTGTAAGAAAGACAAATCTGATACACAAATTGCTTTGTGGTTATGAAACCCCAACAACCACTGCTGTGAGAGTATGGCACTAAGTCTCCTGCAGAGCTGTGCAGAAGTCTCAGCTGCACTCGTAGTTTCCCACTGACCTGCGCAGAGGTCTCAGCTGCTCCAAAATTTGAATATCCTATAAGTCATATCTCGTAGCATCCTGAATGCACCTCCAGAACTGCTTGTGTTTTACACAAGCACCTGACAATGCTCTTGCAATGTCTGAGAGCACTTCACTTAGCACCAGGAGTACATGAGAGCATCTGGAATTACTTCGGAGCACCGGTGAGGTCAACCCGAGTGCCTGGGAGGTCTCCATGTGGCTTCCGGACCAATTTACATTTTGCTGATGTTGCTTCATATCTGAGCTTTACAGATAAGATATAGCTATTCAGCAATTAATGGAACAGGGTACTAAATATTCATAATTTTGCTGTTCCTGGCTCCATAATGAACGCACAATTATTAACCTCCATCAGATGTTTTCATAGGAATGATTGACAGTGTAGAAGATGAAGATGACTATCAAATATACCCCATGCACAGTTTCTCATTATGTGATTTTCTAATGATCACCAGCCTGGTTTTTGACATTGAATACAATGGTTGCCCAATTGGAGTTTCCTGTATCTTAAGGCGAACTTTGTGAACAATGCTGCGTCAATGCAGTGGTAACTAGTCAGCAACGAATTTGTTAAACCATGGCAGGAACATATGAAGCAGTTTTGTGATAAACTCATGCAATCGTCATTGCTTCAAATTCTTTACATTGAGTGCTTTATTCATGTCATACAATCAGGTCTTGAAGATCATTGACCATGAATTTTCATCTATCCTCTTACAAAATGACCCATGTGACATGTTCATATTTTGTCAAAATGATCGGGGTTAATACATGTTTTGTGCAGAGAGATTGTTCAATAAATTGTAAACTGGTTTCTGACATTTGTAGGAGACTCCACCAGTCATAGCAGCTGAATCTCGCCAATGAGGTGTGCACTATTGGGGTCCAAAAATAAATCGACTGGATGAATATTGTACCACTTCATGCTATAGATCAAACCAGGAAATTCCAAAGACGATGGGATGTTTTCTACACATGCCACAACCAGTGGAATTGATCCTTATAATTGTGAAGTGTCAAAAGTCAGGTGTTGAGATGTACAATGTCTTCCAATTGAATGGGTCGTGCATTCATAGCTTTGACGTAGCTGTTGTCATCTAACATGTATCAGAGGATCAGATGATGGCTGGCAATATCTCAGTATATGAATGCCATACCAGTTGCTCCATAGTCCATCAACAAATGCATCTGTATTTCTCGGTTATGTATTGTCAACATGTTGGTTATAACTAAATACTTCCCTTCCATTGATTCTTCTAAGAAAGCCACCTTGCTAATTGCAAGCTGTGAAATTCCAACATATTGCAAATTATTTGATTCAAATTTATTTCCACCAGCTCAGGTACAATCCTTCTTGGATCGACATAATCATTTCCTGATATCTCATATAACCCACCTGTCCCTCCAATATTTCCTTTGTCATTGCAGCCCAAACTGTTTATACATTCCTGCTTCCTGCACATTTGGCTGCCCTATACTTTAACCTAGTGCAATTTCTGTTTCTCCCAATCATAAATCTCTTTGCCCATCTCTCTGCTGCAGACCTCCCTCTCACTGTACTGCTATTAGTCAGGGCAGGTGAAGTGTAAGCAATAGGTCCGGGTAACCCGCCAGCGGTCCGGGTTTCGACCGGCGGTTCGGTTCAGTTCAGTTCCTGACCTGACCAAAAACCCAAACCGCTTTGTCTTGGAGGGGTTGTTACCCGGACCACAGTTTCATTTTAAGGTCTCTGCAACCTTCGCTCTAATTAAGTATCTGAGATCTCAACATATCATGACATGATGAATATGTAGATTGTGCAGTTTTACGCACTCTTCCACCTCCCGCTTCCAGATTTGCGATCGGATCAATATTCGTTGAATCGCTGTGAAATAACACCAGATTCTCAGCGACATTCGCGGGTTTTCGATAGCGACTCAACAAATATTGGTCCGATTGCAAATCTGACAGCGGGAGGTGAATGTGCGGCGAAAACTGCACAATGTACGTACTGATCATGTCATGGTGCAATCAGAACTGAAATACTTAGTTGGAGCCACAATTGTGAACTTGAAATGGTGGGTTTTTGGTGGTAAAACCGTCCCATTTCCAACGGTCTGCGTTGTTTGTGTGGTCAGACCCATTGCCATGGTCCAGTTTCGGGTGGAACTGGACCCCAAACCGACCCGGCAATCTGGACCCGTTACTAACACTAGGCAGGAACACTCCATCATGTGAGGGTCCTGACTGGAGCTGGCAGTAGATTCTATGTGGCCAATGGGGGTTTGGGGGAATAGGTGACACGTGTCTGCATGCACTCTACCACAGCTGTCACTATCTGCTATTGTCATATCTAATTGCCCAGAATATGACACATCACAACAAATGCAGGAAGTCCATCCAGAAAATTGGTATATGGCAATGAATTCTTCATTTCCATTAATCAATCCATTTTCAGGGTATTATGAAAGGAAAAGGAGTTCCAATCAAAGTACATGCCGATTGCTTGCGACTCCACACAATGCTGAAATAACTCGTGGTAATGTTGCTTAATACTGTAGCGATTCCAATCAGTGGTTGCTCCTCAGTCAGGGTCCCCAAATCCTAGTTCCCAGCATGCAATGGTAACTGGTACCATTCATTGTTCCACTATTCCATTCTCGAAAACATAGAGCAGAATCTGTTGCTCAGTGACATCATCAGGTACTCAAAGACATACAGTATAAGCATGTTCTTGTTGGGAAATCAACCTGGTTTGTGATGGATTGCCATCAGATATTATCTGATGGAGCATCACAACTGAGTGTGATCAGATCTTCAAAAGCTTTTCGTGCCAGAACATATTTGTTGTTTCACTTTAAAGTCCTGAGCAGTAGCTGATACCACGCTGCCTACAAAGGTGAATGCGTTGGCCAACTATGTTCAGAGAGTACTACCTTTCTCCACAGATTCTTGACCATCTCTGTTAATTTCAGCCGGCTTCTTCTGCGCCATTGTGGAGACTGAATGTTAGTGTAGTGGAGTTGGGAATGATAAAATTGAGATATAAGTTGTGCAGTTTGCAATTGCTAACTTGTCAGGATACAGGGGAGGGGGGCTGGGGGGAATGCATGGCCTCGCCTTCCATTATATTGGTCTGTAACTGTATATTCCGATCAAAATGCTCACATGTCTGTATTCCAGTGATAGTGTCTCACTACTGGCAAATGCAAAGTAGCACTGCATAACTCGCTGGAAACTTGTTTTTTAGTTCCTTGAAGCTGATGTCACCTGAGCGGGTGAGTAAAAATCCTCTGTATGCATTGTTACTCTATCTGGGACCCCTGGGACACATGAGCTGTGGGGTTCTGTAACACCGGGAGATTCACCCTAGGTCCTAATCAATAAAAGCCCCTAATGAATTCCGGACTGATAAAGAAGAAGATGAATAAGGCTTCACTCAGGATGCATATATGGATTGACACCTCAAAAGATATGAGGTAACTGTTCCGTTCACTGCGTCTGCTAGATATTATCAACTTAAGACCATCGTCTTAAGCTATCAGTTAACTGATGTACATGACTCAAGAGTATCCTACTCAGAATATTCTCTGAACCAACCCAATATTGGGCCGGTCTTCAGACTCCCTTCGGACTCAACAGTATTGTGCCAGGAACCAGCACATACACTCGAGGACAGACTGTCCAAAAGTGTGACCACTCCAAGTATCAACTTGTCTTATAAGAAATCACAAAGTTGTTTCGCCTCAGCAGGTGGAGTAGTGTTAGCAATGGTTCCGGACCGTCACTTCGGGTCTGTGTTTTTCCCTTGATATGTTGTATTTGTGCCTCTCATGGCGGTCAATAGTTCTGTTATGTGCCTGAATATCCAGGCAATGCCTTGATTACCAAATATGCAAGACCAAACATTGTTGACGCTCTGTTGACGCTCATTTTCAGAATGCAGCAGGGAGTGGGTCGCTTTTGTTTTTGCCCGGAAAGGCTGCCAATATCGCATCAATGGATGTCTGTAACCGATCGGAACTTAAATTACCCATCATCCAAAGCCAACCATTATTGATGCTCTGTTGACACTCATTCTCAGCATGGGGCAGTAACCATGTTGCTGTCTCTTTTGCATATAAAAGCTACCATTACGTCAGTTATGCATAACAGCAACCAAATCACCATTCAATAACCGTACTTACAAGACCCGAAATCGTTGACGCTCCGTTGACGCTCATTTTCGGAACACGGCAGTGACTGTGTCGCTTTCTCTTTTGCCTATACAGGCTGCCAATGCGTTTGTGATGCATAATGGCGAGCAGATCACTGCCCAATTACCTTCCTTCGAAGACCAAAAATCACTCACGCTGCATTGACGCTCATTTTAGGTGGTAGCGGCATTGTCACTCAACGTATTGCCAATAAAGGCTGCCAATACTTCGATTATGGGTTAATGTTGTTGCACAGTCCTTGGATTATGCAACATACAAGACCAAAAATTGTTGACGCTCCGTTGACACTCATTTCTGGTGGTCGCAATATCGTTACAAACAATATTGGCAATAAAGGCTGCCAATACTTCGATTATGGGTTAATGTTGTTGCACAGCCATTGGATTATGCAAGACGCAAGACCATATATCGTTGACGCTTCATTGACACTCATTCTCAGAACATGACAGTTACTGTGTCGCTTCTTCGGTTGCCTTTCATGGCTGCCAACATGTGTGTTATGCATAACAGCAAGCACATCACTACCCAAATACCTTACATACCGAACGAAAAATCATTGACGCTCCATGGATGCTCATTTTAGGTGAAAGCGGCATTGTCACGAACAATATTGCCAACAAAGGTAGCCACTCAATCGAGTATATGCTATTCTGGTTGCACAGTCCTTGGTCTGTGCAAGATACAACACCAAAAATCGTTGACACTCCATTGACGCTCATTTTAGGTGGTCGCGACATCATCACTAACACTATTGCCTATTAAGGCAGCCAATGCTTCGATTATGGAGTAATGTTGTTGCACAGCCCTTGGATTATGCAAGATGCAAGACCATGAATTATTGACGCTCCTTTGACGCTCATTTTCAGAATGTGGCAGTGACGGTGTCGCTTTCTCTGTTGCCTATAAAAGCTGCCAATATGTTGCTTATGCATAGCAGCAAGCAAATCACCGCCCAATTACCTTACTTACAAGACCAAAAATTGTTGACACTCCGTTGACACTCATTCTAGGTGGTAGCTGCATCGTCACTAACAATATTGCCAATAATGGCAGCCAATGCTTCGATTATGCGTTAAAGTTGTTACACAGCTGTCGGATTATGCAAGATGCAAGACCATAAATCGTTGAAGCTCCATTGAAGCTCATTTTCAGAATGCGGCAGTGACTGTGTCGCATTCTGTTTTACCTATCAAGGCTGCCAATACGTTGGGTATGCATAACAGCAAGCAAATTACTACCCAGTTACCTTACTTACTAACCAAAAATCGTAGACGCTCCGTTGACCCTCATAATAGATGGTAGCGGCATTGTCACCAAAAATAGTGCGAATGACAGCGGCCAATACTTCGATTATGGGTTACTCCCATTGCACAGCCCTTGGATTATGCAAGATGCAAGAACAATGATCATTCTCACTCCGTTGACGCTCAGTTTTGGTGGTAGCAGCATCGTCACTAACAATATTGCCAATAAAGGCAGGCAATATTTTGATTATGGGTTACTCCCATTGCATAGCCCTTGGATTATGCTAGATTCAACAACACAAATCGTTAACGCTCCGTTAATGTTCATTTCGAGGATGGCGTAACAAGCATGTCCCTTTGCTTCTTACCTATCAAGACGACCAACAGTACCACTCTGGAAGAATGAGCCGATGTAGCCCTCAGATTGCCGAATGTGTAAGACAGAAAATCATTGACACTCACCATAATCACATCCTAACAGTCATCGTATGGTCAACAATTGTATATACATAATTATATAGCCATTATTGACAGCCAATGTATCATTTCTATGAATACTCGGTTACATCCAAAAGCGGTGTGGCCTCTCAATTTCTGATCCACCGCTACAAATCTTTTCTGAGCGATGGATGACATAGCGCTGTCACATTCCAGCACTTTCGGCAGGCAATTTACCACATGTAGATCCATCCACTAATTCTTGATGAATACACCCCAACTTCCTCACCTTTCCTTATCCAACACCTTCTTCTCGATTTCCATGACCTACCATATGCAATTTTCATAATCTCAACCTTGTGCACCAGGTCTGAGCGCAGAGTTGTGCAGTTGGATGTATGGATGAATGCAGCATGACGGGGTTCATTCATACTGATTCACATTACTCATTGACCACTCCTTCGATGACTTGTATGACATCACTGACTCAAATGTTGTTGGTACACTTTGTCTCTAATTCAATCTTTGCATTCTCGCTTAACCGTAACAGACAAGACAATATCAAGTTGATTGATCTTCAATCAACTTGGTGTGGAGTCTCGAACTATCATATGACCCGTATGACCATTGCACATGCACTGATGATTTATCCTGTCTCACAATTTGGTCACTGAAATCAAGCAAAAGCTGACACATAGCAAGATAGGTACACCAATTGCTTTTCATGGAGATACATCGTCAGAAATCGCAATTGGCTTATCTAATCTGCTGACAACAAATGAGCTGTTGAAATTTCATTGTCTGAATCCGATTCCTGTATTGTAATTAGCTAGGGAAGCTATATGTAGGGCCAAATGCGTACGGGTTGAACAGATTTCAATATCTTGATTGGAGACGAATCGGGTACCGAGACTGGCGGGCAAGATTCTATGCATATGTGAGAGTGTGGTTTCCCAGAAACTAGCATCATATGACTATATCCTTACCGAGAAGTCCCTCGCGGCATTTATAATCTTACAGGGACGATATGAAGTGTCCACAGAAGTTCTCCAAATGTTGTCCGTGCAGGAGCGGTTGCAAACTTCTCTGTTGGTGGCTCAACGACTGCCGGAACATTCAATGTGGCTATCAAGTACTTCTTATGTTACCCATGATGCAAGACACATGATCGTGGACGCTCCTTTGAAGCTCATTTTCAGGATGGGGCAGCGAGTGTATCTCTCTTCTCGTTGATCATAAAGGCGGCTAATAGATAAAACAAAGCCAATAATGTACCAAAGTGAATATTTTGCAATCAACAGTAGGATATCTGAGTGTGACCATGAATAGAAAAACGCGAAAACCGGAACCAGAGTGTGGAACCGACAGGTCCAGCCGAGCCCGGCTGTACCTGTGGGTTGACGGGTACAGGTACGGGTTTGGACTGCCAGGATGCAGCGGGTCGGGTTTTTGGACTGGTCCGGAACCGAACTAAACTGTCTTTCCAGACCAAACCCGGACCGCTGGCTGGTTACCCGGAGCGATTGCTAAGACTAAGATGGAGTAGTGCCGACCCGAGAGTATTCTAACCGGAGTATCCTCTGAACCACCACACTATTGGGCTGATCCTCGGACTTAGCTTAGACTCCAAAGTATCATCTTGCTATCTTCCCGATCAACGACTTGCTTTGATGAAGGTACTAAAAACAAACAAGTATTAACAGGTGCTAGATGTATCCGTGATATAGAACTGAATAATGAAGGTACAACTCCGGACTTCATGGGAGAAGTATCCTTGTCGAGTTTGATGCAGAACAAATAGATAATAGACGGGGCTGCAGTTAAGGCTTAACCTCCAAGTCGAGAAGGTCAAGAGGTATCCGTAGATAGAGCGTATTGAAGATAGTAATGTTATCGATATTCTTCCACCATGTCGGTATTGCTGACTATATATCAGACAATCGTCACCCTTAACAATCCTAAGACTGCTAAAGCCTGCTTCGGAGTTCACATATATAAGTCCCTCATCATGATTTGCCTCTTCCATTGATAGTCGAGTTCTAACTCCCAGGAGTATTAACTACATCATCCAGATAATGTGCTTGTATTGCGATACAATTGGTATTGGGGATACCTCGAATGGATACAAGCTTATCTGAAGCCAATTACCAACAAATAGGTTCGTGTCACCAAGAGCCAGTGAGATTGCCCTCTCATATACCCACAGGGTATGTAACAGTTTAACAATTGCGGCAAACAACAGAACACTTAATTGGACTATGCTGTATTGGAGCCAGATATTCAGTGATCCGCAACTGAGTAATATTGCCATATATCGAACGGAGAGTAAGCTGCCCCACTCAGGATGTATCAATCCCAAGTCTTATTCGCCAAGACACAGAGAGTGTGGTCGAACCAAAGGTCGATTCGTATAAGTCCATTCGGTCGACAGAACCCCGATAAATCGATTATTGGTTAATGACTTATCTCTCATATGACCCTGCTTATCCCAAGATGCCATGGTAGTCACATATCAACGACACCTCATCTCTCTACGAACGGACCATTGGAGCATGAGAAAATATTTGAGTGGTCGGTGACCAGGAATAAGCTTTCCTCCCGGTCAACAGTGACCATTCAGAATGGAGAAGTTATGACTGGTACTGATCCAAAGATGATACACATCCCATTCATGCTTGGCTAGACTGTAGTCGTGGATCAGTCGATACAAAGGTGGGGTAATGAAGGTATGAGTAAATGGGGAACAAATCCGGACAATAGATCCAGTATAGAAATCCGAGTGATAATACGTTACATCGGATCAAGTATCGATATATGGATCTTTGAGTGATTTTGCATAACCCAGGAAATATAACTGTAACACCAAAGGCGTAACAGGTCATCAGATTTTGATATCTCAAGAAATCAAGCAGATCTACTGGTGCATTATTTACAGATCAGTGTCCAAGCATGTTGGAGATGGGGGTGTAGCTGGAATCATTGGAACTTCGACTTATTTAACTGTTGTTGCACCTGCTGGCTTGTATCCAAAAATTAATGTAGCTCCTATGCAGTTATACTTCTCACAACTTCAGAGTACTTCTAGATCAGAATTACCAAACCAACCAAAATCAAATGCTTAATATTTCATTCTATGTTGTTCAAATACAGGATCATTAATGCTACTTCCACCTCCTTCCCAGGTGGATTCAGTCTAATATACATTCCAAGTAAATGGAACAGCTGAGTATTTCCAAAACTCTGCATCCCAAAACTCCAGTTCCAGCAGCTGATTAGGTTCCACAAGGTTAGTATCAATACTTTTGAATCTGGTCCAAGATTCAGGTTCAGATATCAACTATGGTGTTCCTGCAAGATCGAACCTTTGTATCCATGGGTTACAGTGATGATCATTGATATACAGCCAGGTATAGTGATCTGTCTGGACAGTGACAGATAATATATCTGGCAAGTTGTAACAAGTGTTTGGTGCAATTATTGTAAATCAGAGTCCAGGAACAGGATGGTGCTTAATCCACCTAAGATGTAAATGAACCAGGCTTGGAGTATGATGCACACCAACAGGATGAGTTCGCACAGATTGAATCTCAACTAACTGTCAATATGACATATTCAAATGTATCTGGTGGAGTTTGACTGAAGCAGTATCTGCCAAAGATTATTATTTGACTTTAACTGAAACTTGAAGTCTGTTCCAAGATAGAATATAATGCAGTTGACATTATTTTTCCAAATTATATTATTACTTTTGATTTCAAGTGAATGTGAAAAGAGTGAAGAAAACAGAGTCATAGAAAACTAAACAGTTTCAGTTAATATTCAATCTGTTTGCTTTCTCTGAACTATCTCTCATAGGTCAATTTATCATCCAATTACTCAGTGATAATCTTACACAATCCCAACAAAGCAGTTATGAAAATACTGATGCAACAACAGCTGAGATCGCAATACATCAAACCACATCCTAATCAGTTATGGGGGTACCACTGTCTCAATCACCTGTACAATATGGATTGATATAAGTTCACCCACTTAATCACTATTGTCTTGCTCTTTTTCCCTTCTAATTCCCAGGACTCAACTTCTTGTCCCCTGTGATAAGAACTAATTAATCATGGTAAAGATTAGGAGCCAAGTCACCCTCCTGCAGATATTCCAGATATTCCTTGCCCAGAGCCTGACCAGTTAGGCCATATCTGATAACATAATATTCAAATCATGTGAGGGCTACCAAGAGTATAATATGGAGCACATTTACAAGCAGATTACATCCTTTGTAATAAATGTATCAGTCTCCAAAATCTGAGCCCATAGGACTGAATGCTGCTTTGATGCTCAAGGCAGAGAAGCAGTCAAAAGGTTTCCTGTAGGCAATCAAGGCCATTAAATTATCTTCAAGTGGTTTTAGCATCTGGACTTAAGAGGATGACAAGGAATACTGCAAATAATTCTTAATAATATTTTAAGGTGTTCTTCACTACAAATATCTGACTGTGGATTGCATCAAGTGGTTCATTCTGTTCATTGCCGGAACAGTGTGATGTTTTTGCAGTCAGATCTTTAGGTTGAGACTCTCTCAGAATTCTGTTCCAACTATGACCTCTCCATTGCTTGATAGCTTGACACTAAGAGAAAATTGTATATCTGGAAAATCCCTTCTTGACATAGCCACATGTTCCTAATAGGTTATTGTATTAATGAATGTGTCGTATTAAAGTGTTACTCTCCTGACTATGGCCATCCTCTCCAAGACTTCAAACAAATAAAACACGCAGATCATAACTTCACCCAGGACATTTCACAATCCATTCCTTCAGTAGCTAGATCATCCGCCTGCCTGTAATCTCACAGTACTTGTCACAATCATAGTAATACCTAGCGATAGAAACAGTTCCAGGGTACCCGGATTTGGTCCAGGATGAAACCAAACCGAAGGCCTAAGTCCGGGTCCGGAACCTCCAAGCCAGCCGAACCAGATTGGTAGCACTAGGTTGTTGCTCGGACCGGATATAAACGCACATTTTTTGGCCGGGTTGATACCTGACCACGTTCTATTTCACGGTTCCTGCAACTTAGGCTCCAATTCAGTATCTGAGTTCTGATCATATCGTGACATGATCAATACGTAGATTGTTCAGCTTTATCAGCTCTTGCAACTGCCGATTTCAGATTTGCGATCGGACCAATATTGGTTGAATCGCTTTCAAATAACGCCATGTTTTTCACAGGTATTCGTGGGTATTCATTAGCGACCCAAAGAATATTGATGGGATCGCCAATAGGGCAGCGGGAGGTGAAAGCGCGGCTTTAACGGCAGATTTTATGTATTGATGATTTCACGATACAATCAGAACTCAGATACTGAATTGGAGCCAAAGTTCCAGGAACCGTGAAATAGAACGTGGTCAGGTATCAACCTGGCCAAAAAATGTGCGTTTATATCCGGTACGAGCAACAACCAAGCGCTACCAATCCGGTTCGGCTGGCTTGGAGGTTCCGGACCCGGCCTTAGGCCTTCGGTTTGGTTTCATCCTGGACCACAACCGGGTAACCCGGAACTGGTTCTATCGCTAGGTATTACTATGATTGTGACAAGCTAGCATAGAATAATACCATCTAGCTATAATGCTGAATTGATACTACAATGAATAGCTTCTGAATATATTGAAATATTTAGTTTATTTAACGGGATAGGTTGATCATTGCTTTTAATCATATTTACAGTATATACTGGAAGATATTGTAAAGGATCTTCTTATTCATCAGAGGCCATTCCACTACTTGATAATTTACTGTCTGCAGGAAGTTGTTACGATATTTTAGTACTACTCTGAGTATCTAATTCTCATCTCTATACTGATTCAGTATTACCTCCGGTAAGGTAGTGATATTATCCAATCAGAGACTCTTATTCTGAATGTGTTATTCAAAACCACTCTGCAAGGTATTTCATCATTCTGTATCCCTAAGCTGGATCATGGGGACTGTTATGTATTATTAGAATCAGGAATATTTATTGTAAATTATGAAATTAACCATTTGGAAAATGATGCAGTGAGTTTGGAAAGATCTATAGAGATTAGTTGGAAACATTGTTTAACCATATCATACAACTAAACTACTTTACTAGATGTATTGAAAGAAATTTTATTATTTTTGCGGTATCTAATTCGATTGACTATTGGTGATATTCTTGATTTTTGAATAACAGCTCAGTATTCTGCATAACAAGGGGTATCTTTGTTCAATGTTGTTGTTATACATCTAGTAGCATTATATGAACATCTTTTCAATTATTACAATTTCGATTTATGTGGTATGCTCAGAATAAATTTCCAGCTGTGGTGTGAAAATATGTATACCTAATGAATGATGTTTAGCACCCTGGCATCGGCTCAGACCATAGTAGAGATATTTTGTTTCAACTGCATTATACTGATCCAGAGCAATATTAGTGTACAAAATTGCAGATACCCTATAAAGCTCAGATCTATAATATTCTATACTTCAATAATTTGCCCACCACTCAATTTCTTAAGATATATACACAGAGAGGTAGAATGTACATTACAGAGTAATTTAGTTAGTTTGTGTTATCGATAAACATATTCAAATATTCAGATCATAGTGATTGATTTATATAACGGAAATTTTTTCTATTGCTATATGTCAGCAGCTTGTAACCTGTTCCAAACCTCTAGATTCAATTCCACAAATAGTGTAATAGTTACTCTGGATACCCAGCATGATGAGAAATTGTATGTGTGTATCAATTCGTAATGTTAGTACTATTAGGTTTGGTAGTGAATATTACAGAATGCGTTGAAAACAGCTTCTAAATATCAAGTGAATATCCATCCAATTGACATAGATATTCACCCTGGCAGTGCGATACAATTTCTGTAAACCTTGGGGCCAGATATTCATTTCTTTACTACTAAGACTGAAAGAAGTTGATGAATATATCTCACAAGGTACCAACACAGGTTATTACAAATGAAACATAATCGATGATATACAAATGAGAGTATTTCAATATCGGCACTTTATCACTATAATTAAGAACTCTGAAATATATATAATTCAATATAAATAGCTCCTGGGTTCAGATTATAGGATCTAATTTGGAACCATAATAAAATGTAAAAATATTGAATGATATATATGTACATAGTGATGACTTAATGTTGAATTCATTTACATAAGTACAAGTGCCTTTCAAATTACAAGTCTCACAGTGTAAGTAAAGTTCTCTTTTTTCTGTGATGTAATTATGTAATAGTATGTATCTGAAGATTCTTACCAAAAACAACATCAGAGGGAGATATACAATAGCTGCATGTACTATTTGAATGATTGATAAATGTCTCACAAGATACAAAACTATAAGGATTAGATTAATCCATTGAAGAATATGTAGATTTCATATCATAGTAAATGTTAATATTTTTTTAATCATCTCTTGATTTAGTACCAAGTTACTATAAATGGCTATATACAGACAGCATTATTGGTAGCATAGTCATCAATTTGTCACTATATCTTCCAGTATATGATATGTAGTTAACAGTGCAGGGTGCAATAGAGTATACAATCTTGGCATACCCAGACAATTCGAACCTTGCAAGGTTACCTGTCAGTAGTTCAATCATATCAGACTGGCAGAGATCTGGGTTAAAAAGCAGTTATATAATCTCCCATTAAATCAATTGGGAAATCTTCATAATTTCTGCCATTGCTAATGCTCTATAATGCAACTATTTACAAGCCAAAGAACTATCTGGTACCATATTTAAATAACTAAGTAGTATTTGTAAAGCATACAATATTTATCATATAAACTTGTCAAGAGTAGATAACATCAGAGTTATTGTAGAATTACAAGATTATTATAGTGTACTTGGAAATAGACTTTCATTAGAGGAGGAAACCTAATACAGCCATTAGAATGAATTGAATAATATCATCGTATTTTATCATTCAGATCTATTGCATTATTATTTCTTAACTAATACATTTTGTCCTTGTTGAATTGTATAACACACATTTGTTCTCTATACTGTTACCTGTAGTCAACATATTGTATTTGTTTGTTGGCAACAACAAAGTCAGTTTTCAGCGAAAATATATACAACGTATTGAAGTAAACCAAGTACAAGTAATTCTGCAGAGAACACTTGCAAGCTTTTGATTAAATTCAATGCAATTGGTATATTTTGATATTTTCAGTATGGTTATACTGGATTACTAGTTATCAAGTGGTGTACTTGATACTTGCAATAAATTCACTGTATGTTCAAGGGTTAGAACAGTTAAGAATTGTGTTCAATGTACCAATGCAGGTATGATTGGAGTAAATGTATCAACTAGAGTAAACTGACTATTTCAAATATCTGGATATCAATACTACTTCTTCTCTAAGATAGTTTTACATTATATTCTCTATATGTTAATTTATGGTGGTAGTAGTATTTCACAATACAACAATGTTGTAGTTTCTTTGTATTCTGCACTCTGTTTACAGTATATTGGAACCCATATAATAATCTGTGCATGGGACAACTCCAATCTTTATACTACAGTATGTATATCATAAGTCATTTCACTGCTTATTTCATAATCATCTGTACTCTGTACTTTAAGTGAAACTGTTATTAACAGCTTTGGTTCTATTGAATATCATTATGAGACTATTACTTGTATATGGATAATATTCAATATACATTTTAAATAGTATCTGAATTGGAAGGTATTATTTTAGCTAATACAATCAGTGATAAAGATTTAAGTTACAACCAACCACATTTCTGTCACTGTAATTGCTGATGATATAATTCACGTATAAGCTGTTTTGTGGACTGGATTTCTCTCCATTAAATAACAGTATCTAGAATCATTATTCATACCCTGTGATTCTGTGGGTGGTTACAACAACGTGATTCAAAAATCAATCATGAAATATGTGGTTCCCAATTGATAGCACTTTGAGATACAGAAATTTCCCTCACAGCGCTAGCTTTATAAATATCTTCTAACAAATTACTTTGTTTTTCCAAATACTCTGACCCATGTATCAAAGTAGTTTGTTTCAATACTTGTGGTGTGAAACTTATGGCCATCAGCTTAAATATACAGAATAGGTACTATTGTAGAAGTGTAGATATATGTGGTGCTGAAATATTGTCATGTACTAGTATAGTATCTTTTACAGGTGTCAGTAAACCCAATATATAGATTTCAATTTCAAATACCAAATATTGTTATACCAGTGTAAACATTGCTGATTCTAGGTTAACAAACCATGCTCAAATATGCATTTCACTGTTGAAAATGTATGTATGAGGCAAATTTTGCAGCAGTTGGATATCAGTAACAGTCCTTTATGGAGATTGATTTTTTCAGTTCTTCAACTGTCTTATTTTATAAGCACATGTAGATTGTGTTCTTTAGTAATACTTTTGCATCACAAGTCACATTTTCGCTACCAATTATCATTTTACATTTAAACTGGTTGTTGTAGAAATAGATACTAGTTCTGAGTTACAAATATACAAAACTCACTGCCAAGTTATACTCCTGATAATCATATCTTGGTCACACTGAATTCTCTCCACAAGCTTCAGTGAGGTAGCACGACTGGCATCAGGGCTGTGGAAGTGGTATAGATAGTGAGGGACGTAAATTGCAATCAAAGTAAATACAGCAACATAGTTGAATCGATAGCTCTCGGTTTTCATTTCTGTTTTGACCTCTATACAGTACACCTATCTACAAACTTAACGTAATTTTAACCACTGTAAAGTATAATTGCCATTCAGTTAAAAATTCAAATCAAAATTACATTGGGCTTAGTCAATAATCCCATTTTGAATAATATACAGTAATTGCTTTTCAGTATAGTACTGTAGTCAGTCTCAATTATATAGTGTCAAGACATTATATCTTGCACTGTTATACCTGTTCACACATGCAATGTAAATTACACACAATCGGTACTGTTTCGCATTGTGCTTAATCAAGTACTGTTGAAGATATTCGACTGAATACTCGGATATACAAGGACAAGAAGAAGATAATGATACCCAGCAGTCAATATCTCCAGCAATGTATTGTTAAAGGAAGTTGCCCATGGTGAAGTGAAAATTGAGTATTTATTAATTGATGCTATAGTGTGTTTGGCTTATACAATAAATAGCTAAAATCATATGTATTGTTACTTATTATAAATTATCTATACTATTACATATAATATAGCTTCACAATTGTATATAAACTATATATGAACATTGTAGGTAGTATTTGACATATTGTTGAATAATATTAATTTAACTATTGGAGAGAAATTTGTACCTACTGACAATTATCAGCAAAACTATACTATATCAATGCCACTACAATTGACCTACAATAGGTTCTGATATATAAGTAAAAATAATCCCAGATGGCAAGCAAAAGAGAATTTTGTTAACCACATTTGCTATTGAATTTATATCTCAATTTCAGTAGAACTGAAACAGTAACCAGAACCAAAAAGGGAGTTATAAATAAAATAGAATAGTTACAATATATCTGAAAATGTAAACTTAAATGAATTCCAGATCTGTCATCACTATAAGGTGCCTTTTTTTGATAATCCAAATAAATAACCAACAGCAGTATTGGAGGTGATATGAAGTTATATTCAATATATAATACTTTAGTAATGTTGAAATTAAGATTAGTCTTCCATTGTGATATTGTTGGATATATAATATTCTGTTCTTACATTAATTGTCAAATAACCAGAAGTTTATATCATCCAGTGCAAAATGAGTTATGCTTTATGAATTGCATTTAAATAATTATAGCTAATAACTAAAATGACTTAACAGGTAGCAATTCAAATTAATGCTCAAGAATAGAAATATATATCAATGATGACATTATTTCAACAAAGAACGTATTTTATTGCAAATTATACTCAGTCCCACTGGAGGATCTATGCCATATTTGATTGTATAGACATATTTGATAAAGTACAAAGCACTAGGTAATTACCATTGGAAATTCAAATGAAGGATAATGTCTGAACAATATGAACAAATGATTGGTAACACAGTCTAAAAGCAGAATCACAATGGGATGTTGAAATTTGGAATGGTGTATTGATACCGTTAATGAGGTATATCTACTGTATCAGTGTACGAATATTAAGTATCAGATATAATATCTATGTATAGCCATATATGAAAATATATATGAAAATTCAAATGCGCATATGCAGGTAGTAATACATTGGAGCAGTTGAATAATTAAATTATTGCAAGCAATCTCAGTGAAACCTTGAACTGGCTAAATTAAATTGCAGCTGATTGTCTCTTTACTGATTCCATACCATTGACAGAATATGTTACTATGACTGCCCTGATATTATCCTGGCTGGTGGAGCAGACCTCTTGCGCAGCAATACATATACATGTAATGAAACCTATTGTAAGATGATTTGAAATGGCATAGGCATTATTATGATGTGATTGGCTTCACAACTGATAGATACCAATTTTAGCAGGCCAATAACATATTCATTGTTCCAAGTGACTCAACTTCCCATTATGGAAAGTTAAACAATATACATTTGTTATTGATATCAAACTCAAATTCATATAAATGTCAGCAGAAAATCTTTAACAATGTCCTTGTGATTTCAGTCCCAGTTTGACTTCCCCAAGTTCATCTAGTGAGAATTAGCACTTATCTACATGCATCTGATTGAACTGATTCACATTCTGAATATGTCTGAAACTCTCTAGGTGATCTCACCTTCCGCGAATGTAGCAATCGTTGGCCATTTATATGAGATGATAATGCTTTGAGCAGCAGTACTTATAATGAGGAATCTCATTGACTTTCCATCTGTTAGAATCATGGACAATTGTTTGCAGCAGTTAGAATTGGGGCTGGTTGATGGAGAAGTGTGTAGTACTTATCAAAAGATATTTGCATGACATTTAACATTCAAATAACTCAGGGAAGGTCCAATATGTACAATATCATAGAGATAACATTGTGTAACATGTACCCTTCTGAATGTTTGAAGTTAACTTCCTATACTACCTTTCCATCCCATAGTGCAAACTCAAGAGCAAAACCATCTTCCCAATCATATATATATAATCACCAATGCTTTAACACTTTGAATAATATACTGAAGTTTCTTGCATTATCTTCCTGAGAATCTGATACATTTTCACAAATTCAGCTGCAAAACTTTCTTCCTAAAAGTCTTTTTGACACAATTCAATTCGTGTTCAATCTTGCATTCCATCAACAGATTTTGGTGTTGATTCACGCAGAATGGTGTCTTTATTGTAGAAGCTTTTCTTTGGTTATTGCAACTGAATTCAGCTTGTAGTTTGAGATTAACCCAATTTCCAGCATGTACAGGCAGAATGCCAACTGATACGGCTCAAGCAGCTGAGTTTGGCAATCGATCTACCTATATGTGTATAGAAATAATGCCATGGATAGTGGTTAGTCAATACTGCAGTGATAATATACCCAGATCCAGAGCTGGGTTGCTGACTGGATTCTGACTTGTAACTGTGTAGTTAGGACTACTATAGATGTGAATATCATACTTGAAGAGGAATTAGATCTATACCAGTAAATAGATATTCTTAAGATGATATATATTGAGTATTAATAGTGCCACATGGTCCACATAAGCAGACTCCTAGTTTGGTCAGATGGGCTTGATTTGCCCAGGCACATAATGCTGTATATACAGTTGAGTTATCATGGCTATGGCAATTGTTTGTGAACCAGGTTGACACCAAGTCAGGTGTATCAAGAAGTTGGAGTGAAATTACATAGTTCACAGCCACTAACCAATTTTATTCTGTATATTTATATTAGAAAACAAATGAAAACATTTAGTACTGACCTTATGTTATTGGAAGCTTCAAAGTAATCAGACTCCAAATTATTATCAAATTCACATATTACTGTACAGTATAGATGTTCACTGGCAGAATATATCTTCTCTGCAAATATGTTATGCCTTGGCTATCACTTTGTATAAATGATTTCCCTCAACCTTAAAGTGGAGATCATGTTTTGTCAAAATATCAAAAGCTGCATAATGAGTTCTCATAGCTGCCATTATTGTACCATCAAATCCTTATCTGCATGAAGTGATACAGAGGCTGATAGTTGTACAACAGTGTATTTGAATTGGATTGGATAGTTGGACCATCTGGATGGGCACTGGATTGCAATGTTGGTACCTGGCAGATAATACATGTGAAAGTTATGAGTTGAATGTATTTTTGACAACCTGGCTTGTTTTCTGTAGTATACTACAAATATAAGCATCTGTGAATATGCCTATCTTTGCCATGGTGGATTCCATCAGCAAAATGTATTGTAGTGACTGGTAGCCTCCAGAAGTGTCTGAGAGGATGTGGAGTGTAAACTTGAATGCGTCAATTTCAGGAGAGTATCAGACCCTAGGAGGGCATTCTGGTGGGCCGTCAGAGTAAATGGAATGTCTGCTGACTGGTACAGGAGTACCATGGGAATGATTGTAATAAGTTAGAGAACACCTCGGAGAGCTGGGCAGAACTTTAGGTGCACCTGGGAGCACCTGGGAGCGCCAGCAACAAGCCTGTGAGCAGCTGGGAGCACCGAGGACGATCCTCGGAACGCCGGCAACAAGTCTAGGAGCACTCCGAATCACAGTAGATCAGTCGATGAAAAAAACACATCTTCTCGGGGTATGCTGCAGGTGCACCTGGAAATCATTGCTACTACTTATCGTTCAATGATTTTTAAAACTCATGTATTCAGTTTGTATTCTCATCTATGCACCTATGTATCTATGTATCTATATAGGTACCCATAAACACATGGTATCCGCTGGATCGTAATGGTTCCCAGCCCACACAGGCTGCCCGTTCAACCACCTCACCACATGTCCAAAAATTGGTATCAGAGGCCATCCTTTTTGTCAAGTCTTCTTTAGTAGCAAATAAAACTTTCTGTCAAAGTGAAATGTAAATTATATGTGATGTGACTTTGTAAGTCTTACTGCCCCACAAAAATTTGCTCTCTGAACTGGCTTCCCACCCCATGTCTATGCACCACTACCCACCTTTCTTCTTTACAGGTGATTGAATTCCACAAAATGATGCCTTTCATTATTGAGACACCACAGTTACTTGCATTTTGAACATGCTTAGCAAAGTTAGGCTGGAGATTTGGTATTTCTGGCTGGGCTTTCCTGCTGGCAAAGCCACCATCCCAGGAACTTTCCCTTCTCAAGGTGTCCTGAAAATTGCCTGCGACTCCAGCTCTGGCTGAGGGGTAAAGATATGCCCTCTTTGATGTTTGACAATGTGGGTTTTAGCCTTGTTCACTATGAGAGCTGTGCAATGGGTATTGGTATCCTCCCTCTGAGCCTCAACTCTTGGGCACATTGCAGATGAAATTCCTTGTGTGCAATGATATTGGAACTTCAGAGCATATCCTTAGCACTAAGCTTGAAGGATATTTTGGGGTGTTATGGGCAGAGTTGTCTATCTGGGCTGCACAGTGACATATTGGAGGTTTTGGGGAGCTGATCTTGAGACAACACGCCCAACAAAAACTGCCCTTTTTATCTGCACCCCATTCCTGTACAGTCCTTAATTTTTGCCAAAATGCTCTCAAGACATAAGAAGGTAAGTGTATAATGCTGACAGTCCACCCCCACAGAGTGGTGGTTGCATCGCTGAATAGTTGCGGGTGGTAACTTGGTTGCCAGGCGCTGACGGGCCAGGAATACCAAAGTTACGATCCAAGGGATATCTGGACTGGCTGCACGCAGTGCTTGAGAGCACTTCATGGTGCACCTGACAATAACATTCATTTGAACTAAGAGATAGACCACAAGGCCATAATCGAACAAGTGTGGGGATGCACTTGGAGGCCATGATCGAGCGAGTTTGAAGATATGCACTTAGAGGCCATGATTGTGCGAGTTTAGAGACATGCACTTGGAGGCCGTAATCGAGCGAGTCTGGGGATGCACTGGTAGGCCATGATTGTGCAAATTTGCAGTCCGTAATCGAGCGAGTCTGGAGATATACTTGCAGACGGTAATTGAGCAACTTTGGAGATATGCACGTGGAGGCGGTAATCGAGGGAGATTGGATGAGTTCATGGAGGCGGTCGATGGATGGCGCGATGGGTGCTGATACTCCATCCATTAGTTAGTTCACTTGCAACTGCGGGAATGTGACAAGGTGACTTTGCCTTTGAGCTCTCATGGAGAGCTGGCTGAAGGCGGTCGATCGCGTAAGGAGGTATGGCGGAAGCTGAAGCTACAGTCAGGGGTCAACTCGTAATCATGAGACTGAAGGGAAGACAAACTATCTCGGGTGGGTGCTGTACTCGGTGTATACCGTACTTCGTGTATGCTGTATTCGGTATATGCTGCTCTCGGTGTCAACTCATGATCATGGCATGGAGAGATAGAGAGGGATGACTTAGCTTTGTGATCTGTGATGATGGTTGAGTTGTGGGTGAGAAAGAGAGAGAGATGGGACGAAGATGAGAACGATGTGGAGGATAGGCACAGATATGAGAAATCAGGGGTATGACTTGCCTGATTGGGTTGGGAAGACCTCGTATCGGTGATATTACACCGCAGATCGGGACTCGTATCTGCCCTATCAGGGATGGTAGAATGACTCGCACTCAGAATTCTTGTATGTTCCAGTTTCTCATGATGATGTCCCTCATCTATGCTCATCTCTCACTTTCTCGTCCTTATCTCTACCATCACCTAAGAACACAAAGTTAAGTCATCCCTCTCTATCTCTCCATACCATGATCAAGAGTTAACACTGAGTACAGCATACACCAAGTACAGCATACACCAAGTACAGCATACACCAAGTATGGCATACACTGAGTACTGCATACACTGTGTACTGAATCATCCTACGATCAACTCTCTCCCACTCCCACCCAGTCTCTCATCTCTCGGCAAACCATCTAGTACTCAATTCTCTACATTCCCACAATTGCGAGTTAAGGAACGAATACAGTCTCAGCTCACTTCACACCTCCTTCCTGAACTACCGCCTCTAGATTGACCGCCTCCACATTCTGCTCCAATCGCACTTGATCATGGCATCCAAGTGCATCTCCAAACTTTGTCGATCACAGCCTCCAATGAAATCTCCAAACTCCTTTGATTACAGCCTCCAGGTTTGCACGATCACGGCCTCCAAGTGCATCTCCAAACCCGCTCGATTACGGCCTCCAAGGTTCCACGATCACAGCCTACCAATGCATCTCCAAACTCGCTCGATCATGACCTCCATGTTCACGTGATCATGGCCTCCAAGTGCATATCTTCAATTTCGCTCCATGATTGCCTCCAAGTGCATCTCCAAACTCACTTGATCACGGCCATGAAGTGCATATCTACGTTCACTCGATCACTGTGTGGTGAACCGGTGGAACTAGATGGCACACAGCCATCATCAACACTCCGCCACACCTCGCATGGCATCCAAAGGGAATGCTTGAGGTAGAGCGGTTCTGGCTCGAGGAGCGTAGAAAGAGGGTGAGAGGATATGAATGGATACCCGGCCAAGATGAACAACACGAATTGCGTGGATGTATGAACCCTTGGCCAGAGTGCGTGAGACCAAGAGCTGGGAAAGATAGAGTGTGTATTTCCTATAATGCAATGATGCCTATCTACCCAGGTGTCTCCCAGATATATACTCCCTGTTGCTGAGTTTATCTCCGTTATCCCTGTATCTCCATATGCATATATATGGAGAGACTCAGACACTGCATGCCATATTATGGTGTAGCGAATCTTGAGACTGTAACAACGATGAACATGATAAACGAAATGCCATGTGGTTGTGGAACCCTAAGAACTACTACTGTGAGATCACAGCACCAAGTATCCTGCAGAGCTGCGCAGCAGTCTCGGCTGCTCTCGAAGTCTCCCGCAGAGCTGCGCAGCTGTCTCCGCTGCTCTCGCAGTCTCCCGCCAATCTGTACAGAGGACTCAGGAGCCCCCAAATTTGACCATCCTCATAGTCAAATCTCGTACCATCCTGATAGCACCTCCATAACTGCAGGTGCTTTCTGGAGCCCCCGGGAAATCTCTTGCTGAGTCTGAGAGCACTTCACAATGCTCCAGGCAGGCCTGGGAGCATCTGGAAATACTTAGAAGCACTGGTAAGGGCAACCGGAGTGTCTGGGAGGTTGGCGTATGGCTTCTGGACCGATTTACATTTTGCTGATGTGGGGGTCTGGAAGATCTCTGATACCTCTAGTTGATTTGATTTGGAATTGTCGACTTGGCATATTTGTAGAGAATGCATAGGTTGGAATCTGTATCCCCTTCAAGAACCTCAATTGGTCTCAGTTACTTCGGAGCTGCATAGCATTTGACAATAGTGATTGGGTTTTATATCATCTCAACATCTTCTGTACTCTTGATCAATTTCCAGATACTACTGTTCACAACTTTGAAAATTCACTTTTCAGACTTGCAATAAATACTGGATTCCTTACGACTCTATAACCTTAAATATATATACTGGTTGTTGTTCATTGAGTTTGCAGAGTACATTGGTATAACATCGAGGGAGTATATTACACACCTGTTGATATCAGATAGTAGGAAATTCTTGATATAAGATAGGACGGTAGCTAGCAGTATGGCTGGACTGAACAGCCGAACTAAATATTGCAATTTTCAATTTGATATCAACAATGCGATATTTTAATCATCACTCAATTTGTTTAGAGATATGTCATATGTATTATGGAGATGTATGCATGTGTTTATTCTGGCACTATGTTCATAATCAAGCATCTTGAACATCAACAGTTGGAGTATGAAATGTTCACACTTACTGTGTTGAATGTATAATAGTTAACACCTAGTTATAGCCTTGTGTTCTTCAGCTTTGGCATGGCCATTGGTACCACTGCCAGCAATTCAGTCAGCCAAAACAAGCCATTTCCAATCAGAGCAATATGATATGCATGGAGCATTCATACGATTCATACTGACAAATTGTTGATATCCTCATTGTATAATGTATTGCAACAGTCCAAATCAGTTGCACTTTTGATTGACTTCTACAGTGCAAGTGCCTGCACTTTGACATTGCTGAAAATCTCTCTGAATTCTCTGCATATAGCCAGGGTATACTCTCTATCACCTGTATATGATATCTATACTGTGGTATCAGAATCATTGGTATTCAGTAGTTTTAAATTCTGCCGTTATTGATCAAGGGTGATGGAAACGGTGCAGTAAGAAGTAGAATATATTAGATATGGATTGCAGATCCAAGAGTCGAATCAAGCAGTCCAGCTACTCTCTTCTTGCATGAGTATGCCATGAGTAGTAGATTAGAATTTCATGGTTGATGTTATTCTAGCTCAACTACTACCTCTGCTTTATGATAGTCAGTCTAGTACCTACAGTCAATCTCACTTACGACTGGTTATGCCATTCACAGTGGGTGCAATAGCTGAAGACTCTATATTATTCAAAGTAATAATGATCTAAAGACAGTCTCACTTGTCACTAGCTTGGAATAGAGTATCTGTCTGCAAATCTTGATGATTAGAATGCTGCTGCAACATTTGGAATCTGGCTTTAGCAGCCCCATACCAATTGCTTTTGCTCTGGCATATTTCTAATAGTCTAACAGAGCCACTACCATCATTTCCAAACAGTCAGAACTTTGCACAGTATAATGATAATTGCACTGCCAATTACAACAATGCTTCTGTACAGGTGCCAAGATAATCATAGACTATAGTGTATTACCTACATGGACTCAATCTGAACATCAAATTGAAGAACATGAGATAGATATTTCACAAACCAAATGGTAAATACTTTTTTTGATACTTATTTGCCTGAGCTACCTACCACCTGGCTGGTAACAGTTGGTTATGTAGTTTGGTAGTTCAACTACCATATATAGCTGTCTTTGCCATTACAGTGTTCTAAAAAGTATGGTCATTCCACAATTGCAAAGTAAGTACATACTATGTATCATCTGACTATTATTTAATATATATACCATGCAAAATAATTAGAGATATATCTAGTCTGAATGTGAAATATACATACTGACTTCACATGGCCACTTTTAAGCTCTCCAATACCACTCTTTACTTTCAAGTAATGCCATCCAGTTGTATGGTGACAATTGCCAGCATCATGGTTTTGGTTACCAATCACAATAGGTCCAGTTGAATCATATTGAATTTCGACTGTCAGACCAGCGGTTGAGGCACTGCTATAAGACTTTTGCATGCTGATAATGGAAAGACTTCTGTTATTTTACATGGTGTTTGCAGTCCCCACATTGGCTTAGCTTTGAGTTCGGATTCTGAGGTGGAAGATCATATAGTAAGGATTTGCAGCAGAAACTAATCTTGTTATTTAGGGATTCACATTGCAATTATTTACCTGTAGAATGTCAGCACTCCATAACTTGCATTGACATATATAGTAGCAGTATAAAGTGACACAATTGGCTTCAACTATCTCAATTGAAATCAATTTTATTATGGAGTAGTGGGATTTCTAATATGTAGTGTCTGTCAGCTTGGGGATAGGTAATCTGAACTATTATTTACCTCATTTGCAAAACCAGTCAGTTAGCTATGATAGCTGCTGTTGTTGCTGACACTGAGGTTTCATATTGTGTACATACCCATCTTCGATTGCTATGAATAAATTGAATGTGGTATTCAAGATCTTACGCATCCTAGAAGACTGTATTATCAATCAAACTTGGTTCTGGAGTAAGTTGTACAGGCCTTCCCAAGCAACATCTTTCTGAATATCATCACGTATCTCTAAACTGCACCTCACATGTCTTCACTTGGCCTTTAAATAATTCTCACAAACTCTGGACATATCATTTGGAAGTTATATAATAATATACCATATTTTAATTAGTATCATAGATTCTAAATTCGTATCTCCATCCACTATTACTTTCTTAGGTAAACCTAGATTGAAGTTCAATAGCTAAGGGTCAGCTGCTGCAGTCAGGTTATATGTACATTGTACAAAGTCTGACATTTCTACTGCAGTTTCTGCAATGCGTAAATTAATCCATGATATATACAGAGCAGTGATTGCAAGATTGGGATAATAGAAACTGCCAGATGTTGATCAATAGTCATAGAGGTTGAAATCGGAATACAGCTCCTTCAATGTCTTGACTATTCACTTCATACAGGTTTTGTATCATATGCATTTGATACATTCGTGCGAAGTCTTTTGCAGACTTGCTGTAGAACATGTGGTATGTTTGATGATGCAGTATTCTCAATTAGCAGCTATTTATACTGATTATTTAGCTATTTGTTGTTAGTTTAGTCTCTGCATTGCTTTCCACTTGATTGGATATGTGAACTGAAATTTCAACATCAAGTAGATTTTATTTATCACATTTTGCTGATTCAGAGTAGTAATGTGATTACAACAATTATTGGTGTTATTTCAAATCAGATAACTTCAATACATTAACTTTCAAGGTATTTGAAGTTATTATTATCTACTTTAACTGCTGGAATCTATATTTACAATAAAACTGTTAGCATTGTATATTCATCTGTCCATACTACCAACTACACCATATCACTAATTCCATGGAAGTTAGTAAGTTGGATTTGAGTGCTAGCGAACCGCTGTACAGGTTTATTAATTGATAAGACATATCGTTATCTCTTGCGACAGATTTAATATAAGCAAATTGCACAATTCCCTAAGCGGAATATGTTAAATTAATTTAGAGCTATGATAGTAAAAGGTGGTATATTCATGTATAGCGATATATAATTTTATTTGGGAACAAACAGGTGCAAAGTTGTGTGTTAAGATGTGATAGAGTAGTTGAAAAGTAACATTATCACTGGTAATTTCTAATGGATTAGAATATACCAGTCAATAGCTCCCGGAATAGTGCCCTAAACACGACAGTTGCCACCACCGGAAAACCACACCTCGACTGCCATCAAAATACCATGCACAATGGTGATCATTTGTTGTATATATATAGCCTTCTGGATTTAAATACCCTAGGTTTGAATATACCCCTCTGTAATGAGCTGAAAGCATCAAAAGTAATTGAAAATTTCTTTCCCTTAACAATATCCATGGCTTTATAAACAATCTACTTTGTCATTGCTGTTATTAATCCTGTGCAGAGTTAACATTCGGTATAATTTCAATTTATTTGAATTTTATAAAACATTAATCCAACTAGAACATTTGTATAGCATGTAATTTAGTATTCATTGATGGAACTTACTCTCTTTCTGGATATTAAACATTTCAATACCTTATTGCATAACTGTTGAATCCCATGTGGTTGAAATAGAATACTCAATTGCAGTATGGTGGTGTGTTTCTGAAGTAGTAGCATTGGTAGTTATAAATAAATATAATTGTTATATTACTGGAGAGCATATGATTGTGGAAAATACAAACAGGGATATGAGTGTAGATACCTTACACTGTATTTGAATTGATTTTTTCACTCTAAAATGGAATTAGTGATTTGTTTGTTAATTTAACAATAATCCATTCAGTAAAGGAAGCATTTTTAGCAGCAGTTCCGGGATACCGGGCTTCCAGGGGCCGGGTTTCTGGGTGGGAACCGGCCCAAATGCAATGTTCTGGGTTTTTCATCTGGTACAACCCGTTGCAACGGTTTGGTTCCAGTTCCAACCCCATCCCAGCACCATTCTAGCAGGTTGGAACTGTTGCTAACCATAAAAAGAAGTGAATATTGGGGTCCAGAAAGCAAGGGGGAAGAGATAATACATAAATAGCATGACGTTTGAAGAGATACATAATACTGAAGAATACAGATATGAAGCAAAGGAAGCACAATGGTGGCAAAAAGTAGCTGAGGAGTAAGTGTAGTACAGTTGCTGATTGGCAACAATAGAAGTGAAGAGAAAGCATTGGAGAAGTACAGATGATAGGATGAGAATGTGAAGAGCAATACGTAATTTGAAACAAATTTCACTTAATATATCCTTTCTATACATATTTAAGAATACTAATTTGATCTATTAATTGTTTAAATATGGGAATTAACATGACCATAAAGATTATCCATACTTACAACATTATTTCCCTGCAATATTCACACTGAATATTCCTGACACTATATATATCTAGAGGTTGGTATTAATTCAAAAGGTTAGTATTATTTGAATATGGCAAGATATAAGAAAATTGGAATTCAGAAAATTAAATTGCAATAATGCCAATTTTTCAATCTGTAAATATTTAGCTGCTGAGATGTTAACAATACATATTGTCATGGGCAATTTTCTGGCTAAATTATATCGGATGTCATAGAAAAAGTGGGAATCAGGATTAAAGCAGAGCTTTTATTGGTCTTAGACCATGTGATTGGAATTATATATATACTCATGTATATATAGTTTCGATGGTTAGTATAATTGATTAGAGTGGAGTAATAAATATTTTGCATCACTTTGTCATATACACTGCAATTAAACTCAATGGTAGTGTCAATAGCATAGAAATTTCTCGCAATTTGAAATATTGAATAGTAGTCGGTCACTCAGATTTTGTAGTATGCACTTGTTGCAAATTGAACCAATCAAAGTGGTAGTGATTGAATGAAGCAAAAGGGGTTGAAAAATACAAATTGTTAAAAAATAGTATGGACAGGATTACCATACAATTGTGGCAAATTGAATATGTAGATAACCAGTTTGGATTATTTCACTCTCTTCCATTCTCCAGCTTTAGGTAACCATCAACTGCATTTGAAGTGCAATATTATATTACAAGGGTAGAAGCAGTAACAGATATGAATCTGGTTCAAATAGTGATTCTGGTGAGTAGTAGTCATTCAACAGTCTATTCCAGTTGTGCTTTAATAAGATAGATTATTTGTGAAACTCCATAGAAAGGTGTACATGCAATATTAGTAACTAACTATTAATCAATATACTCACTAAGTCAAATACAGCATACATGTACTTACGAAGCAAAATGTGGAATTTGTAGTTAAATGACTTCTATTATTAAACTATATGACATAAAGGTGTGCTTGTAAATATAAAAACATTATAATATACAATATTATACTATATTATCATTCCCACAGAGTAATGCATATAGATATTACATGTTAGTGGCAATGATTATACTAAAGATTATATTTAGTTAGATGTAATCAATGCTAAGAAATTTTCCAGGGAGAAAAGTACTATATCACAATAAAAATAGTTTCATGGGTCCATGAGATGTTTTTGTCTAACTCTGTCATATATTTTCTCATACAGATCAATTTGCAGCTTCAGTATGTTGAAGCATTGTCCTTGAATCAGATAGTATTGTTGAGCAGGCCTAGGAGGTAGTAGTTAATCATTAATACGGTACAAGTTTTCAACAAGTGCAATGGAAGACTCAGTTAGATAATTAATACAAGGTATAATTGGAATGATATTTGGAATACTCTACTTAATACATAACCAAGTGTGTATTTTTCATATGGTAAATCTACAATTTTGGTGGATTTTGAAAGTGCAACCCTAAGATCACTCCCAGAATAAACATTCACAACTGCTGATATTGAGTAATATAGTGCACTAGTTGCCGAGAGAATATGTCAGAATATGTTAGAAATATATATGTATTGAACTCAGCAGGAGTTACCAACTGCGAAAAAGCTAATTGATCGGATTTTATTAGATGAACAATAACTCTGATTCACTGTCTATTGTTAAACTATTCCACATTACTACCAGAGTGGTATAATAGATAGTGGTAGAGATATATAATATAATAAGTGATTACAAACATTCTGAATGAGATAGAGATTATTACTACAAGTATACCCCAGGAGGAGTTCTGCCTGATTTAAAAAAACAACAATTACAAAGTAAATATTGAATAAGTGTAGTAATTGTTACAAAAATGAATCAACATTGACCAGGATTGGGAAAGCATCAGTTATCCAAGTTCTAATTGATTGAATAAATCGGGAGTGGGACTTCCAGAGATTTGATTAATGTTGAACCTTTTAATATAACCTTGTACTTAACTAGAGAAAATACTGATATATATAGTAAAGATATCTCAGGCTATATTACAAGTCTTCTTTGTGTAATTCTGCAATCTTTTACAACACAATGTGAGTTAATGTCATCACTTAATCATTGAAACTTCAATGGCTGAATAGATAATAATACATATTGTAGAAATAATCAATTCTTTAAGTGGTAATTTATAATATCCAATGCAAACTAATTCCCAGTAGAGATTTACTATAATGCAACAAATACATTGTAGAGTAGTGGCAGCTGACAATCAAAATAAAATAAAATTTAGCCGGTTGAATAGTTAGTACAGATGAAGTGAATATAGAGTATAACTAATATGGTAAGAAATTTGACTGCAAAATGATAATATTATTTCAGCTTCATCAAGACAGTTTCGGAAATTAATGTAAACCTTGTCCAGAGCTATTATCAAAATTGGAGCTATAATTCCAATGCAATTGGGAACTGGGATTTTGCAAAGTTCTATATTTTAAAATTGAGGATAGCATAGCTGAACATTGTGGTTGCTAGGTACAGTGTGACAAACAGCAATTATATACCTGAAACTTGATATTACTCTGGCAGATAATGTTAAGGTAAGATAATGACAGATATAGCCACAGTGGACCTCAATTGAATTAAGTTTACAGTGATTTAAAAATTGGTGTGGACTAACCAACAATAATATTAATAATAATCAAAATAAAACTAACCAGTGGCCATTTACCATACTACTGAGGAGGGAAATCGCTGTGATCTTTGGCGTTTCCCAAAATCCTGGGGAAATATATATAGCATTGTCTGTGTCTCAAACATGCTCCAGATACACCATCAACAGTTTACCTCTTTGTGAATCTTTGTAGTCTTGTTTACTCTCCTTCTGTCAATTCAAGATCTTCATTGTGTATATTGTTCTTTTACTTCTTCCTGGTGGTTTGTGATTTCGCAGTTATAATTCTAATCAGCTTCTGATTATTCAGAGCTTTGAAATTTGTATCATTTTGTAGACCACTTCCAATTAAATTTCTTTGTTTTCAGTCCAGTTGGTATGCATTATTCACTGGATAGCTAATCCAGTGCATTTGTGCTGTGCTTGTAAATTGTAGTTTCAGACACTGCATATTCTGTTTAATCTCAAATTAGGGACATCATCAGTTAATACAAAGCAAAAAGTTAGCTGAATCTTCACATTGGAGTACTATGAAGCTTGGATTCAATTTCAGCAACCATTCCAATTTACTAATACACACTGTGTTTTATATAATACTGTTAAGATATATTAAGCATTACAAAACTCTATAAACAATAAAACTGTTGCCCATTACCCAATAGTTTCACTCTGCATTCCTAGGTATTATATGATATTGGGTGAATATCCCATCATTTTCTGCTTTATCAAGCTTTATATTCAGATCATCACTATTACCATTTACACTCTTCACATTCAACAAGTTCCTGAAATAACAGTCTGTCACATAATGTATCTCATCCTCGACACTATTCATACTTCTGCCATGGTGGGTACTGCAATGAAAATGATCAGTTTCTGGGCTAAAGTGAGCACTATATACACTGAATCGAAGCTGAGAGTATCGATTCTTCAATTGTATCTCCACAATACAATTGACCATTGTAACCCTATATTACGATTCTCAGTTATTAATTTGCAAATTATCACCACTGTGACATATATATATATTTTGCTAAGGCCCGTTTCATCTGCCACCAGTGCATCTGATGTATTAAAATCACAATCACAGTTTCTCATAATGAAATACAGTACCCATATTGGCAATATAACAATATTGATTTGACACAGACTAATCATCAGATTATGATGGCAAGGAACTATATCACCTAACAAACAACATAACAGGTGGGAATTCACATGCTTCTCCATCTCATCTAAATCCTTGTATTCAAATTGGTTGTTGAATGTTTTGACAACTGTACAGGATACCATACTTCAAATGTTGTTGTTGTTATTGTTTATTCATACTGTATGCACTCTGATTAGAGTATGACAGGACCAACAACCCCCTCCGCTTCCGGGCGAGCCGGCTAGATGGCAGAGCTCCCCCCCAACTACCCTTCATCCCCACTGAAATATATGACCGTTGAAAGATAGACCAATAGCAACATTAACCCGAACACAAGGAGAGATAAGAAAAGGAAGAAAAGGAACAACTATAACCGGCCATCGCTGCCTCCCAGCACCTGAGCCCGCCTCTGCGCCTCCTCCATACTGTCGTTCAGTTGGGCGGGGAACTTCCCGACCTCAGTAGCCGCCAGGATGTCCATCACCGCTTGGTCGCACTCTTCTATGGAAAACAGCTCAGAGATCTGCATGTGTCTGCATCTGGGCACTTTCCAGCCCGTCGCCATTCCCACCGCCTTCCATTGTGTCTTTTGCTGGTCTCTCCACCAGCTGCAGTGGCGGAAGAGGTGTTCCCATGTCTGGGCCGCCGTCCTACCTCCACCGCCACACCACCCGCATTTGTCGTCCTGTCGGTGGCCGAACCGTTTCAGGTAGACTCCCGTTGGTGCATGCCTGCACTTTAGTCTGTAGAACCTGGTGGCCAGCGACTTCACACTTGTCATCGGGACAGGTCTCTTGGTCCCCGTCTTGCACTTGTCCACCTCCCACTTTGCTTTGGCTGCTGGCCTTTCCTCGGAGATTCGTCGAGCACTATTCAAGGCCGCGGCATATGGCTGCTCTATCGCCCTGCTTCCACCTGCGTCTCTGCCGAGGTTGGCCTGGCAGACTGCTTCTGTGTTTCCGGGGATGCCGGAGTGTCCCGGGACATAGTGAATTTCAGTTGTGATGCATTGGGCGAGGAGAGCCCGCGGGCTCCGATTAATCCGCCTCGCTAATCACTGCCCCTGGCCCGGCTCCAGGTGTGCCATTCATCGAATTGTGGCATGTGAGTCGCTGAAGACTGCCACCGTTTTCACTCCATCCTCTTGCTGTCTGTCTTTTCTTTTCACCATCGCCCCGAGCACTAGTCAAATCGCCCACAGCTCGGCATCGAAAACCTGCATATGTCCGGTGCCCAGACAACTGCGGCGGGTCCTCCATTCATTACCGTGTTTGCACACTACTGCTGCTCCCACTCGGCCGTCGTCAGAGCGTGACCAATCTGTCCACCACATCCAGACTCCCGCTCCGACTTTCGATTCCGTTGCTCTTGCCCAGGACTGCGTGGCACTCTTGGCTGTGCTTTTGTTGTCCACTATGACTATTTTAACCACTGGTTCTTCGCCCAGGGCCGGCCAGCTGATGCATTCGGTTGTCCGGCCATGTTAGCGTTCTGCCTCGACTACTCGGCATTTCAGTGTGCAGGAAGCAGTGTCTTCGTGAAGCTCCTTCTGTTCGCTGCTGCATGCATTTGCTAGCCTCACTGCAAATCGTGGTTGTCTGGAGTCTAAGATCACAGGGGCGGGTGTGAGCCCTGACTCCGTCATTAATGCCCCCCTTGGGGATGTGCGCAGCGCTTCCAGGACGGACCTGGCTTGCCGATGGAGGAGAAGTTGGAGGTCGGCTCGCTTGCCTACTTCTTTGGGATCCCACCAGAGATCGCTCCCATATAGTGCGACCGCTTGGACGCAGGCTACTTGGACGGCCCTTACGCTGTGTGGTACTACTTTGTATGTCTATGTGAGGGTTCGATGTCTCGCTTCTGCTGCCCTGGCTTGCTTCATGCATCGTTAATGGTGCTTCTTGAAAGTCAGGTGCGCATCCATCCAGACTCCCAGCCAGTGCATCGCCTGGTTGTTGAACAGGATGAACCCGTTCATGACCTTTATCTTTGTTGTCAGCCTTCGCCAGCGGTGTTTCTTGTGGCCTCGCCTGCGCGTAAGTTGGGCCGCTTCCGTCTTTGCCATATCGAACTGTAGCCCTCGTCTGCTTGCTCACTTGATGCTCTTTCCTGAGCATCACTCCAATGTCTCGACGACCTCATTGACATCACTTCCAGTCGCCACCCAGCCAAGATCGTCGACAAAAGACAATCCTTCGGCTGAGACATACTCTTCGACCCACTTGATCAGTCCTGAGGTGGAGATCGCAAAGAGGATCGGTGACACGGGTGAGCCCTGCGGGACCCCTGCTTCCACTGGGTGACTCACCATGGCGTTGCCCTCAATTATCATTTCAACTGTTCTTGCTGAGAGAAAGCTCTCAGTCCATCGTATAAGGTCTCCATCAATTTGTCTGACCTTCATTAAGTTTACTAGTCTTCCTTTTGCCATGCTTGGGAAGGCTGCCTTGATGTCCATGAGAAGCATGCCTGTTATGTGGCTGTTTTTCCAGGCTGGATGCACTCTGTCAACCATGATAGCCACTGCGTCGATGGCTGACTGCCCCTTCCTGCTCCCGAGTTGTCCATTGCTCAGTAACCCTCCTTGTTCGGCCTCTTCTGACAATAACTCCGTGACCACTTTTTCGACCACTTTTCCCATGCAGCTCAGCAGGGATATGGAGCGATACGCCTTCAGCTTCGTATAGTCATCTTTGCCATGCTTGTGAATCACTAACCCGCTAGCCCGCTTCCGTACCACTGGGTATTCGGTGACGTGTGTGTGTGCGCTTTCCGCTGGGGATAGCTCGTAGTACTTGTCGTCGTCGTCATTCAGGGGGAAAGACTCGCGCCTCAGCATCTCCTCTTTCTCTGTGGCAGTGTTTGCTTGCTTGCCTTCTCTGTCCGTTAAGGCCTTCACGGTCATGCTCGCTCGAGGGTTGGCATATCATGCTGCTCTCCACACCTCGGCTCCCCTCAGGTCCTGCAGGTAGTCACTCCACATTTGCCTCTTGGACCGCCGAATCGACTTCTGGAGCTCTGCGTCCGCCTGGGCGGCTTCCTCTGAAATTTGTCTTCATCTTTTTTCTCTTCCGACCGCTTGTCTCCTCTCTTTGATGTCGGGGTTCCACCACCGCTTTGATTTAGCGCAGATCCTGATCTCCTTTGCCGTGGCGTTGAGAATGCTGCTCATTGCTTCCTGACAACATGCAGCCTCCTGTTCCACCTTGTCTTTTGTGCATTCTGCCTGCAGATGGGCTCTCTCCTTCGCTAGTTCCACCCACAGCTTCTCCGCTGCCTCCGCGTCCTCCTCCGTCATCACAGCTAAGTTCTAACCTACTACCCACTCATGATCTGCCTCCTCTTGCCTGTCCGCTTCGACCTCCCACTCAATAACCTCGTGGTCAGATCCAGTGGCGTGGTCGTTAGCCAGTATGAACCATTTCGTTATCGGTTGATTTGCTAATGTCAAGTCAATGACCGACTCGCCTTTGTGGTCCTCTCTTGTCCAGTAGTGTGTGGGACGGCCATCATTTCCAACTTCCAGTTCATTCTCGTCAATCACCACTTCCTAGAAGGTGGCATTCCACTGCACTCGGCACCTCGGGTCCCACCGACAGCTGTGTGCGTTGAAATCACCTGCAAGGACCATTCCGCCCTGCCTATTGACTCTCTGCCAGCTCAACTTTCGTGCCAGTGTCTCTCCTGACGGCGTGTCTCGTTGATCATAAATATTGACAATCCTCGTTATTTTCTCCCCACTCCTCCTGACATCGGTGACAATAACATCGTCGTTAGCTCCCCTGCTGGAATCCTTCCGCTCATCAACCACCAGGCCTCTCCCCTCTCCTATCGCCGTCCAAACTCTTTTTCTTCTTCTTATTTCATATGCCAAGTGGCTGATCCCTACACCTCCCTTTTGCCTCGGTGGCTCCTGCAATCACACTACATCCGGCTTACATTCAACCCCATCAACAGGGCCGCAATGCTACACTCGTACGACCTAGCGCAGTTGTGCAGGATCGCTCTAATCATTGGTAGCTGGGGCTCCCGTCTCAGTCTCAGTTCCAGTCCCAGCTGTAGTCGCACTCTCGGACATCGTAACGTCTTCTGCCTCCCCCATTGCCTCCTCTTTCTCTGCTTCCATCAATTCCGCTCTGCTTCCCCCCTCTTCTTTTGCAGTTCCCTTAGGCCAATCTCCAAGCATCACTCTGTTCGTCCCCGATGCCACGCCAGTGGCTGCGTTTGGGGAGGCCTGCCATGCTGGCCCAATTCCCTACTCTGCCGTGCCACCTTGGCGGCCTCAGTCATCTTTGCGCATCTCTTGCTGAACGCAATGTGATTCCCTTTGCTGTTGGGGCACTTCTCCAGCGTATGACTGCGGAGTGATCCGTGCTTTGCTGTGCACCCCACCACGTTGCAATTGTGGTCGCTGGTCCAGTGATGACCTGAGCAGTGGCCACATGTGGGTTTGCTGCCGCGCTTGTTCTCGAGGTGACCCCATCCACTCCGGAGCTCACATCTGCTGTCAGGCCCCGCGTTCGTGTACGTTTCAACTTAGTACCACACTCCCGCCACCTTGATGCCCTTCTTGTCCAAGCCCTTTTCCACCTTGCTCCTCTTTACAATAAAAACACCCGATGATGCGGCGATTTCTCCATTCTGTTTCGTCTCCCTGATGGCGCGGGGGTTCGCCAGCCACTGTATTTGGGTGGGGATTCTCACGGCCTCGTTCTCTGCATCAAATTCCTCGGGCAGCTTCTGCAGGCCTTCTGTGCCTTTTCCCATGTAACGTATGAGAGGTACTGCATGGATCGTTAATGTTTCCCAAGATTTGTTTTCTTCGACATCAACGACTGCTTTGTCGACAGTCCTCACGGGTGTGATGATGATATCACGGTATCGTAGAGCCATCGCCACTGTCGCATTCTGGCGCGTGATTGACGTGATTGCGCCCTTGGCATTCCTTCTCGCATTCATGATTCTAATGTGGGCTGGGGCCTGCTGGTGGAAAAGCGCTCTGTTGATTGCTGACGCAATTTCTTGGTCCATCTTATTAGGGGGTGGCACGGTCTCGTCTATATGTAAAATTGGGCGTCTCTCGAACATGCTCGATCCCGTCATCGGGGCAGGGCCTGGGCGGGCGGGCGCCTTCTGACTCTGCATTTGGGGTTGGACTGTCTCCCACCTAGTGTTAGCAACGGGTCCGGGTAACCCGCCAGCGGTCCGGCTTTGGACCGCAAAAACGGGTCGGTTCGGTTCCAGAACCGCCCAAAAAGCCGACCCACTGACTCGTGGCGGGCCAAACCTGGACCTGTACCCGTCAACCCGCGGGTTTCGCCCAGGTTTGGCTAGACCAGTCGGTTCCGATCTCCGGTTCTGCGATTCAGGTTTCATATTTATGGTCTCATTCAGACATGCTACTGCAAATCGTAAAATATTGACATTGGTACATCACGGTTCATTTTCAACGTATTAGTCGCCTTGATGTGCAAAACTAACATACTCATGCGCCCAACCACATCCTGAAAATGAGCGCCAACAGAGCGTCAACAGAGCGTCAACGATATTTGGTTTTGCAATCTGTTTTGCCTATAAAGGCGGCCAATAATTCCTTTATGACTGAATACAACATATCGGAGGTGTGATTTCCCAGGACGCATGACCAAAAATCGTTGACGCTCCATTGACGCTCATTATCATGATGGGGCAGGGAGGGTATTGCAATCTGTTTTGCTTATAAAGGCGGCCAAAAATACCTCTATGACTGACTACAACCTATCGGAGGTGTGATTTCCCAAGACGCATGACCAAAAATCGTTGACGCTCAGTTGACGCTCATTTTCATGATAGGGCAGGGAGGGTACTGCAATCTGTTTTGCCTATAAAGGCAGCCAATAATTCTTTTATAACTGACTACAACCTATCGGAGGCGTGATTTCCCAGGACGCATGACCAAAAATCGTTGACGCTCCGTTGACACTCATTTTCATGATGGGGCAGGGAGGGTATTGCAATCTGTTTTGCCTATAAAGGCAGCCAATAATTACTGTATGACTGTCTACAAGCTATCGGAGGCGT
>Ga0307515_10001421_pt1 | contig 54205 bp, 52 predicted proteins | sample 17_EM_MG_FD_194513 | JGI IMG/M metagenome (GOLD analysis project Ga0307515, IMG submission 194513) | Populus trichocarpa ectomycorrhiza microbial communities from riparian zone in the Pacific Northwest, United States - 17_EM | ecosystem: Host-associated > Plants > Roots > Unclassified | place...
TCAACGATTTGTGGTCATGCGTTCTGGGAAATCACACCTCCAATAGGTTGTAGTCAGTCATAAAGGTATTTTTGGCGGCCTTCATAGGCAAAACAGATTGCAATACCCTCCCTGCCCCATCATGAAAATGTGCGTCAACGGAGCGTCAACGATTTTTGGTGATGAGTCCTGGGAAATCACACCTCCGATAGGTTGTAGTCAGTCATAAAGGTATTTTTGGCGGCCTTCATAGGCAAAACAGATTGCAATACCCTCCCTGCCCCATCATGAAAATGTGCGTCAACGGAGCGTCAACGATTTTTGGTCATGAGTCCTGTGAAATCACACCTCCGATACGCTGCAGTCAGTCATAAAGGGATTCTTGGCTGCCTTTATAGGTAAAACGGATTGCAATACCATCCATGCCCCATCATGAAAATGAGCGTCAACGGAGCGTCAACGATTGTTAGTCATCTATCATGGGTAATCTGGGGGGCACCAGGTTGCACATTGCCATAAACTGATTATTGGCAGCCTTTATAGGCAAAAGTGAAAGTGAAACGCTTCCTGCCCCATCTTCAAAATGAGCCTCAACAGAGTGTCAACAATTGTTGGCCTTCCATCATGGTTAATCACAGCACGATGTGGCGGTTATTGTCTATATACATCGTTTCGACTGTCATCATATGCTAAAAGGCTCAAGAATGCTTAGTGGTAGCTCTGTAAATGAAATAAGTTGTTACTGTCCCGGAGGATGTGGCTAGAATATCCCGTACATATCTGCCTATAAAGGCTGCCATATCCTGCTTTATGGATGCTTTTGATCAAGCACCACTAATATTACCGAAGATGCAAGACCAAATGTCGTTGACGCTCTGTTGACGCTCTGTTGACGCTCTGTTGACGCTCTGGTGACGCTCTGTTGACGCTCTGTTGACGCTCTGTTGACGCTCTGTTGACGCTCTGTTGACGCTCTGTTGACGCTCTGTTGACGCTCTGTTGACGCTCTGTTGACGCTCTGTTGACGCTCTGTTGACGCTCTGTTGACTCTCTGTTGACGCTCATTTTCAGGATGTGGTTGGGTGCGTGAGTATCCGTGTTTTGCGCATCCAGGAGGCTAATACGCTGAAAATGAACGGTGACATACCAATGTCAATACTTAACGATTAGCAGTGGCATATCTGAATGCGACCATAAATGTGAAACCCGAAATGCAGAACTGGAGATTGGACCCGACAGGTCTAGCCACACCTGGCGAAACCCGCGAGTTGACGGGTACGGGTCCGGGTTTGGCCCGGCAAGAGTCAGCAGGTGGGGTTTTTGGCCGGGTTTGGAACCGAACCGACCTGTTTTTGGGGTCCAAACCCGGACCGCTGGCCGCTACCCGGACCCGTTGCTAACACTAGCTTTGCCGCATCTTGTCTCAGCACTATCGTTCTTATCCTCAACTCTACCATCACCCAAGAACACGAAGTTGAATCATTCTTGTCTATCTCTCCATGGCATGACCAAGAGTTAACACCGAGTACAGCATACACTGAGTACACCATACACCGAATGCAGCATACACTGAGTACCGCATACACTGCGTACCCATCATCCCATGATTGACTGTCTCCCGCTCCCAGCCAGTCTCTCATCTCTCGGCAGACCATGTGGTACTCAATTCTCTACATTCCAACAATTATGAGTTAATCAATGAATAGAGTCTCAGCTCCCATCGTGCCTCCCTCCCAAACTACCACCTCCTGATTGACCGCCTCCAAGTACTCCTCCAATCTCGCTCAATCATGCCCTCCAAGTGCATCTCCAAACTCGCTTGATCATGGTGGCCGAGTGTGCATCTCTAAACTCGCTGGGTCACAGCCCATCATCAACACTCCGCTGCACCTCGCATGGCATCTGAAGGACAGTATTCATAATGAGCAGTTCTTGCCTGAGGAGTGTAGGAAGTGAGTGAGAGCATATGAAGGGATACCAGGCCATGATTAACCACACAAAGTGCATGGATCTTTGAACGCTTGGCAACAGAGGATAAGACCAAGAGCTGGGAAAGATAAAGTGTCTATTTCGTATAATGCGATGATGTGTATCTACCCTGGGGTCTCCAAGATATATACTCCCTGTCGCTGAGACCATCTCCATTATCCCTGTATCTCCTTAAGTATGTATATAGAGAGACTTAGATAATGCATGTCATATTAGGATGTAGCAACTCTTGTGACTGTTACAAAGATGAATATGATAAATGAAATGCCTTGTGGTTGTGGAACCCCAGGAGCCACTGCTCTGAGAATATGACATGAAGTCTCACGTGGAGCTTGCGCCGAGGTCTCAACTGCTCCCGAAGTCTCCCACAGACCTGCGCTGAGGTCTGCTGCGCCACAAGTCTCTTGCAGACCTGCTCAGAGGTCTGAGCAGCTCCAAAATTTGAATATCGTAATAGTCAAATCTCATAACATCCTGAATGCACCTCTATAACTGCAGGTGCTTTCAGGAGCACCTGAGAATACTCTTGCAGAGTCTGAGAGCAGATTGCAAAGCTCCTGGGGGGCCAGGGAGAATATGGAAGTACTTAGAAGCACAGGTGAGGGCTACTGGAGTGTCTGGGAGGTTTGTGTGTGGCTTCCAGACCAATTTACATTTTGCTGATGTTGCAGTGCTCACTCAGGCTGAGAAGTACTGACTGGAATTGAAGAGCACCACGCTTAGTGGAGGAGCAGGGGGGAGGCAGGAGGGTATGGTGTGAAGCTGCCCACACATAAATAATTGACATGAGCAGTGTCTTCTGCAGTAATAACATCTATCGCTGTGGAAGAGCAATATTTACCTTCAGATTCATTTTGAGAAAACATACCCAAAACAGTCCCTGCACTGGAATATTTAGAGAGTACACAGTGCATAGCAGGGACCGTTAGTACTAAAGTCTGTGGATCTAGAGATCGGATGAACGGAAATGTGGTGGGCTGGCATCACATACAATATGCAGTGACGGACGTTGAGGGTAAATTAAACCCAGAATATCCATGGGGGTGAACTATGATTTCTTGTCATTTCAAACAATGAAGAGACGAGCATGGCCCAACAGACTCATATGAACATGGATTTGAACCTCATAATCGGAGCCAAAGTCCGTTCCGTAACTATATGAAACTTATCATCAAGTGCCATCTGCGAATCGCCCCCAAACAGTAATGCACTGTAGTTTTGAAGCTGTATAATTTGGAGTTTATTCAACATCATAGGTTCAGTGGAAGAGCATTATACATACTAATAACACATAGAGTGTCTTGTGTGTGCAGTTCTATATGCAGTGATAGACCACTGCACAATTGATACACAGATGGTGTACCAAGAGGAGTACCTGCTCATGCCCGCTGAGGATCCTGAGCACCTGCTCATGCCTGAGGCCAATTGGAAGGTTCAATGGCTTCATCCCTAGTGTCATCAACTATCAAGCAGTTCTGATTAGAAATTCTTCGACAAGGAGTCTTTGTGTACTTCATTACCTCCACAAATCATTTTGCTGCCTCAACAGTAGCCCTGTGGAGTTGAGGTATGTTGTAATCTGCACTGACCATGAGTTGAGAATCCTGCCAGTTTCCAATATCCTTGGGAAGTGGCAATATCTGGGTGGGTACAAGGTCAGCATTGCATACGATGTTGAGGGTTGACTGTTGGCGATTGAGCAAAGGAGGTACTAGGGCAGCAGTGCGGTTTTGCAGATTTGGAAGTTGAGGATGTGCAATGACAAAATCAGCACTGCGCCATGTGTTCGGCAGTGGAACCCTTGGAGATGACACTATCTTGTGATTGCGAAACTGGCCTTACATCAGCGAAATGTATATTAGTCACAGGGAGCCTCCAGGAGTGTCAGTGAGGATGTGGAGTGTAAACTTAGAAGGGTCAATTTCAGGAGAGTATCAGACGCTAGGAGGGCATTCCGGCTGGCCTTGGGAGTAAATGGGATCTCTGGTGACTGGTACCGGAGTACCATGGGAGTGATTGTGATAAGTTTGGGAACACATCGGAGCGCCCGACAGAACTTTGGGTCCAACTGGGAGTGTGACTGAACCAACGCGGGAATCACAAGCAAACTCTGAGAGATGCCTGGGTTCTTATGGATATTCATTCAGAGGACTGCAGGCGTGATCCGAGACTCTCCAGATGTACACTAGCAAACAATTTCCCTCAACAGCGAATATGATGCATGGATTATTGTTCATTATCACTTCTGAATCATTCCAGCTATCATCTTCAACATTGTAATTTTTGCCTCGCTACATTAAGGAACCAAAGAAAATGGTGAGTGATTCAAACATAAACGCAGAGACACCGAAACAATAACTTGACTAAGTGATCAAATGATATCAATCATACATGGTGTCAATGTCATCCACTACTGCTCCCATCTCATCAGGGCCAACGGAAGCAGGAACACACAATTCATCAACAGCACAAAGAAGGTGTAGGTGCTCCTTGTATTTGCTGGTCATTTGTACCTGGCGAGTAGATAAAATTAAATACCAATGACATTTGGCTCGATTTGTGATATCGAACAAACGTGTAATGAGATGTTAGCTAGCTGCAAATCAGAATGGGCATTTGAAAGGCAATCATTATTCGGATGACAAAGGGGAGCAACCACCAGGAAAAGAGGAGGGCCAGATGGGGAGTGCGGTGTGGAAAAGAGGAGTACACAGAAGGTGTTGAAGGAGTGCAGAATGAAAAAGAGCGGCAAATCTAGGCCAAGGAGCGCCAATGTGGATTGAGGAGCGCCCATACTAGCGGAGGAGCGCCGAACAGGGTGGGGGTGTGTGTGTGTGGGGGGTAAGGAGTGGTAAATTCAATATAGGAGTGACAATGCAGACCAAGGTGCACAGGTGGGAATTGAGGAGCACAGCAAGGGGGGAATCGAGTGCGGAATGAAATAGAAGAGCGTCAATCTAGGCTGAGGAGCGCCAACAGCCATTAAGGCGCACCTATCCTCGCAGAGTTGCACCGCAGGGGGGTATCATGTGGCCCGCTAATGTGTGATTGATGAGTGCAGTGGCTTCCAGAGTAAAATTCATCACAGGAGATGGGCAGAATGTACCTCGATATTCATCTTGGGAAAACATTACTGTGGCCTTCTTTCCAGCAGCCTATTCAGACAGCATACAATGAATAGCTGCAGCTGCTAGCGCTAAAGTCTGCAGAGTGAGAGGTTGGAAATACTGGGATGTCGTAGGCTGCCGCCCCAAGGTATTGGTGGTGAAGAAAAATTAGTGGTAAATCAGATCAAGCACTTCCATTTGGGTGAACCATGATTTCTTATCATCGACGAGATTGGAGAGATATGCGTCATCAAACAGGAGCTCCTTAACCTGGATCCGAAGCTCAGTCTCAGAGTGCAAATCTGACTTGTAACTGCGGATAACAGTTCGACGTGCCCCATCTGCCAACCATCCTCGAATGGTACATATCTTCTGTTTTCACTATGTCTATTTTGGGGTGTAGTCAATATCCGAAATCTGATGGAGGGGCATTAAACAGAATCCAAGACTTACAGCTTCTCAGGTGTGTGGATCTATTTTGAGAGATGGTCCACCGGGCAATTGACACACAGATGGCATACCTACAGGAGCACCTGCTAATGCCTGCTGACAATCCTGGGCTCCAATAGCTAGTTCCCAAGCTACTTCAGCCATTGAGTACTTGTCATCGGATGATATTGGCCAAGGAGTCTTGGTGAATACGATTGCCTCCATGAACCTTTTCGCTACCTCAAACGTAGCCTTTTGGTCTTTGGGAACGTCCTGATCTGCACTGGCCTTGGGTTGTGGAACATTCTGGTCTCTACTAGACTTATGTAGCGGCAGTGCCTGGGTAGATGGTGCACGGTCAGACTCGGATGATTTGTTGAGGAGGGTTGACCTTTGGCCTTTGAACAGTGGTGGTGCCATTGCCCAGGCAGGATTTTCGGAATTTAGAAGCAGAGGGCATGTTGTGACCGTATTGGCATGGCTCCATTTCTTTGGCTGCAGAACCCTTCTAGTTCGTAACAACTTGTCCCGGCCTGCCTGGCCTATGACCAGGACCTCCTGTTGGTGATCCAAATCGTTTTCTTCGATGTCGGACAATGAGGTGGACACTCCCAGGTCTTTACTTTCGTCATCACCGATCTCCAGATCGGTATGGTCATCCTGCTTCAAGACTGAAATCGGGGACATCAGTTATCCATAACACAATGCACGACGGAAGATATTTAGAAGGCAACATTTGATGGACAACAAAGATTGGCTGTGTTCTGGAAGCCCAGTGCTCTCTCAAGGTGTGCTTCTTGATTCGTCTGTGAATAGTGATTCCTCACCTGGCTGGGTGCAGGTTCCATTTGTGGTAATGAAGATAGAACGTTGGGGAATATGGGAGAGAATGTATAAGCAGTATATATAAGATTAAGTGCAATAGAATATCTGGAAAAATGGAGCAAGAAGTTGCACAGAGTTAAGGAGGATGTAATTCGAGGCGCCCCTTCAAGGGTTCTGGAGAGATGACTTCATTGGTTCGTATTCATATCACGGAGGGCAGTCCAGAGTTGGGATCTAACATGTTGTCAGGTGCGCCAGAATAGATGGATTCCTTTTCCGGTGCACCGGATATGAGGGATTCCTAATAACGAATGTCAGCAACACATCAGCAAAGCGTAAATCCGTCCGGAAGTCACACGCAAACCTCCCAGACACTCCGGTCGACCTCACCAGTCCTTACATGTACTTCCAGATGCTCCCAGGCCCCCCTGGAGCTAAGCAAAGTGCTCTCACACTCTTCAAGAGCATACTCTGGTGCTCCAATAAGTGACTAATAGGACAGGCAAATTTTGGAGCTGCTGAGACCTCGACACAGCTCTGCGGGGGACTTGGTGCTGTATTCTCAAAGTACTGAATCTTACGGTTCCATAACCACCAGGCATTGCGTCTATTATATTCATCTTTGTTACAGTCCTAAGATTCGCTGCATCATAATATGGCATGTATCATCTATCTAACTCACTCTATATATATACATACAGTCAATCTGGCTGCAGACATTACTCGAGCATAATCTGAGGAGCACCTGGAGATGCCGATGGAGAGAACTTAGGGAGGTACTGGGAGGCTATTGTGGCTGGAAAATCTGTTTCGCACCGCCACCACCTTGCTGTTTGTCTAGGGGAAGCCGGAGGGGGGCATACTGGGAAACCAGGATAACGGAGATGGACTGAGCAGCGGGGAGTATATTTTGGGGAGACGCCAGGCTAGATAGACAATCTCATTGTACGAAATACACAGTCTATCTTTCCCAGATCTTGGTCGCACGCATGCAGGCCGAGCATTCATGGATCCGCGCAATTTGTGTGGTTCCTCCCAGCCGGGTACCACTTCATATCCTCTCAACCTTGTCCTACGCTCGTTGAGCCAGAACCGCTCATTCTCACCAATTCCCTTCGGATGCCTTGAGAACAACGCCGTTTCATCACACCGTGATTGTGTGAACATAGAGATGTACTTGGAGGCTGTGATCGAGCAAATTTGAAGATGGTCTTGGGGCAAAGATTGAGTAAACTCAGGGATGTAGTTCGAGGCCGTAATGGAGCGACTTTGGAAGCGATGATTGTGCGAAATTGGACGCCATGATTGAGTGAGTTTGGAGATGCACTCAGAGGCCGTGATCGAGTGAACTGAGAGATGCACTTCAAGGCCGTAATCAAGCAACTTTGGAGGCCATCACCATCCAAACCGGGAAGCCGTGATGAAGCGAGTTTGGAGAAGCACATGGAAGCCCAGATCGAGTGAACTCAGAGATGCAATAGGAGGCCGTGATCAAGTTAGTTTCGAGATGCGCTTGGAGGCCGTGATCCAGCGATTTTCGAGATCCACTCGGAGGCCCTGATTGACCAGGATTGGAGGACTACTTCGAGGCGATCGATCTGGAGGAGGTAGATCGAGAAGGAGGCGCGATGGGAGCTGAGATTCTATTCAATGGTTAACTCATAATTGTGGAAATGAAAAGAATTGAGTACAACAAGGTCCGCCGAGAGATGAGAGGTCAGAGACGCGCTGGGAGCGGAAGACAGTCGATCTTGGGATGACCCAGTACTCGGTGTATGCAGTACTCAGTGTATGCTGCACTCGGTGTTAACTCATGATCATGGCATGCAGAGATTCAGAGGGATGGCTTAATGTCGTGTTGTTAGGTGATGGTAGAGTTGAGGACGAGAAAGAGAGAGATGAGAGGAGATGGGAACTCATCATGAGAAACTGGAACTCAAGGGAATGCAGTGTGCGAGTCAAGTTTCCATTCCTAATACAGCAGGTATGAGTCCCGACTCAGCGGGTGATTACACTGATATGAGGTCTTCTAAACCCAAACAGGCAAGTCATACCCCTGATATCTCATATCTGCTCGTATCCTCCATGTTGTTCCCATCTTCATCCCCCATCTCTGTTTCTCGTCCACAACTCCAGCATCTTCGCAGAACACATAGTCAAGTCATGTCTCTCTATCTCTCCATGCCATGATCATGAATTAACACTCAGTACAGCATACACCGAGTACAGCATACGCCGAATACAGCATCCACTTAAGATTGTCTGTCTTCCCTTCATTCTCATCATTACGAGTTGACGCCTGAATGTAGCTTCAGCTTCCAGTATGCCGCCCTACACGATCGACCGCCACCAGTCAGCTCTCCTTGAGAGCTCAAAGGTAAAGTCACCTCATCACATTCCCACGGTTACGAGTTAACTAACTGATGAATAGAGTATACCGGGCGCGCCTCCAATCGACCCCCTCCAAGTTCTCCTCCCATCTCTCCCGATCATGGCCTCCAAGTGCATCTCCACCATCAGGGCCTCTAAGTGCATCTCTAAGATCAGTCGATCATGGCCTGCAAGTGTATCTCCAAATTCACTCGATTACGGCGTCCAAATGCATCTCCAAACTCGCTCGATCATGGCCTCGGAGTGCATCTCTGAGTTCAGTCCATGATGGCCTCCAAGTGTATCTCCAAACTCGCTCGATTACAGCCTCCAAGTGCATATACTAACTCGCTCAATCATGGCCTCAGAGTGCATCTCTAAGTTCTGTCGATCATGGCCGCCAAGTGTATCTCCAAAGTCACTCGATTTTGGCCTCCAAGTGAATCTCCAAACTCATTTGATTAAGGCCTCAGAGTGCATCTCTCCGTTCAGTCGATCATGGCATCCAAGTGTATCTCCAACCTCGCTCAATTACTGCCTCCAAGTGCATCTCCATACTCGCTTGATCACGTTCTCGGAGTGCATCTCCAAGTTCAGTCGATCATGGCCTCCAAGTGTATCTCCAGACTCGCTCGATTACGGCCTCCATGTGAATCACCACACTCGTTTGATTACGGCCTCGGAGTGCATCTCCCAGTTCAGTCGATCATAGCATCGAATTGTATCTCCAACCTCACTCGATTACGGTGTCCAAGTGAATCTCCAAACTCGCTCGATCACGGCCTCGGAGTGCAACTCTAAGTTCCCTCGATCACAGAGTCGAAGTTCACACGATCATGACCTCGAAGTGCATCTCCGAACTGGCTCGATCAGGGCCTCCAAGGGCATCTCTGAGTTCACTCGATCGTAATCTTCAGGCGCACCTCGAATTGCTCTTAAGCACTGCCTCCAGCCAGTCCAGATATACCTTGTGTCGATGGGTAGCTATATAGATACATCGATACATAGATCAGAATACACACTGAATGAATGAGTTTTGAAAATCATTGAATGATTAGTAGTAGCTATGATTTCCAGGCACACCAGCAGCGTTTCCAAAGAAGATGTTGTGTATCCCAGAGTGCTCTACTGTGAGTCGAGGTGCACCGAGTCTTGTCGCCAGCACTCCCAGGCTTGTTGTCGGCGCTCTCCGTCTTGTCGCCGGTGCTCCCAGGTGCTCCCAGGTGCACATGAAGGCCGCTGCATCGGTCCAGTTACCTCTGGGATTTGACCACCATGGGATTCTGGTCCGGCAACTCCCAGACACTCCCAGAGGCTTCCAATGACAAAAATACATTTTGCTGATGCTCCTATCAGCACCCTGTATGGATACAAGAATTGGAGGTTGGCTAAAGCCAACACACATAGAATAGAACCAGACGCACTGGAAGAAAACTCGCAACATTTACTAACCCTTGGTGCTGGCCAAATGGAGCACTGAGAACCTGAATGGAAAACATGTGCCCCTGCATATGACTCTCTAAACGTAGTAATTATGCGTGAATGTTCAAGCATTTGAGGTGACCGGCATGGAATAGAATTGGTGCAGCATTCATGATCTGCAGAACTCGATAGATTTCGGACCTTGAGAGTGACGACTGAGTTGCAAGGGTTCAGACTGAGTATGTTATCAATCCCCGTATGTGGTATATTCGCCGGGAACAAACACGGATTTTCAGGATATTCTATTGTGCTCGGATGCTGCAGCTAAGATAGCGGTTGATAAGGCAATATCGTAAACATAACTTCCCTTTCATGCGCTCATCTGGGCCATGTCTGCAGAATATCTTTCACAACAATGATGCGGTTGATGGAGTAGAGAGTGAATTTGGTATACAAAGGAGCGATACAGGGGTAGAGAAAGAATGTTGGGGTACGATGGATGATTCAGGGGTAATCGTATTGATTCAAGCACTTGGCGATACCAAGATTGCTAACAAATACATCATGAATTCTCACTGACATTCTGATTTTGCGCCTAATATCTAGTTAGTTGCACACCGTTAGATCATATATTCATTGTGAGTCTCACCACTACAATGTTGACTTCAATTAGTGTTGGGGTTGACAGCAATATGCAACAATGGTATGAATGCATAGTGAGACGTCATTTCAGAGTGGGCAGAGGAATGATGATTGAATGCATACAGTTCCGGAAATTGAGGTGCCCCCAAGTTTAAATGGTTATGCTTGGATTCAATGGCTTGGGATTGCAAGCTCGCGATACTCTGACAGTTAATTGCACTCTTCAAAGCTGACTTTTCTGAACGTGAGCTTTCAAGATTCTCTCTTCGAACTTCACACCTGATGGAAATCGGTTCACATAATCTATTGTCAGATCCGTGTTTTGGTGGCCCAAACATACAAGGAAGTCAGAATTGAGTGAAGTCGGCATTGAAAGGATTGAGACCTTCGGCCTCATTCAGTAAGTGCGGTACATGAGTCAGCGGGAGTTGCCGGCCATCTTGCAGAGTTGCTGGAAAGAATCTGTTATTTGAGATTCTCGCTCTGGAGCTCCAGCTCTTTTGGCAGAGCCCAAACATGCAGAAGCTATTTTAGGATTTCGAAGCATAGGTCCAAGCGTACTACTTAGTCAATATAGAGTTTACTGAGTTACTAATTGGCCAGGTCTGTGCATTTATGGCTTAGTTGTACAGGGCGACCTTCCTCCAACGGACAAGTTGACACCGAGCTGACAGTTCAAGGCATTTTAGAGGCAGCCTTCAATATCGCTCAAGCATAGATTGATATAGTAGCAGTGGCTGAGCGGGATGAGCCGCCCACACCTAAACGTGAAGTGTCTCCATAGATGGCAAGCTGAGTGCACTGCGTCCACTGATTCAAAGTCGAAGAAGACATGATGAGTATGAAGGAAACTATAATATGAAGTGCACTTCGGACTGGGATACATGCACTTAGGAGGGGTATTTGTCGCTCTCGAGGCATGCCTGGGCCGGAATGTTATATCCATACTGAGTCGCAGCTTGCCAAAGTTGGCTTCATACAAATCCTAGGACCTCATTCTCCATTGGATTGCAGATCTCAGTTATTCCAGAACTTCAATCATAGGCCATGAAATACCTGGCAGCGGAAGCTGCAGCATATGCATGAATACCTGAGCCGTGTCTCAGTATCCAACACTCTGGCATGCAGATCTTGAGGTGCGCCCAACTTATAATGATATGCCAGCAAAAGCTGCAACTTTGCTACGAATAAGTGAGCCGATGTCTCATATTCTGACAGAAGGACTCAATGTCGCCTAGACTGACCTTATTGCCAAACGGGATGGGCAAATATGGTCTGCTGGATCTGTCATAACACTATACCCAGGATTGTCCGGTGCACCAGAACTTCGATCATAGGCTAGCAAAAGCTGCGGCTTTGCCTAGAATAAGTGAGCCTGTGTCTCAGGTTCCGACAAATGTACTCAATATTGCTCAGACTGACTTTATTTCCTCTGGGATTGGCAAATATGCTGTGATCAATTGGTCATATGGATATGGACTCAAGCCATTCCGGTGCACCTGAACATCGATCATATGCCAGCAAAAGCTGCGGTTTTGCCACTAATAAGCGAGACGTGTCTCATATTCTAACCGATGTACTCAATCTTGCCTAGAGTGTCTCAGTGCCAAATGGGATTGGCAAATGTGCTGTGCTGGAGCTGTCACAATGGGACTCAAGACATAGGCTGAGGATTCTCCGGTGCAATTGAATCTCAATCAAATGCCAGCCAAAGCTGCAGCTTTCCCACGAATCAGCGAGCCATCTCTCGTATTCTAACCGAAGTACTCAATATCGCCTGGAGTGTCTCAATGCCAAATGGGATTGGCAAATGTGCTGTGCGGGAGCTGTCATAAGCCGACTCAAGACATATGCTGAGGATTCTCCAGTGCATGTGAATTTCGATCATATGGGAGCAAATGTTGCGGCATTGCTACGAATTCTTGAGCCGGTGTCTCATATTCTGACACACACACCAATCAGTATTGCCTCACCTGACATTATTGCCACATGGGATTGGCAAATATGCAGGGCTTGATCTGTGGTCACGGGACTCATGGCAAATCCCTAGGATTCCCCAGTGTACCTGAAAGTGGTTGAATTATGGTTTCTCATTCTTTTGTATTCGAAATGCGAATGTGGCCTCAGGCTCTGGGTGCACCACAAATTCGCAACTGACAAATGATTTGACGCCCTTTGATGCGTCATGCTCAACATTTAACTTATGCAATTTATCGTGAGATAGGCCAGCCGCGAACATGTAATGTAGCTGATGAATTGACTTCACCTCATATTCGTCATTATTACCAATCAAGTATGCCAATGAAATCTCCCTCTATCAATTCCAACATCAGATCTTTGATTCGCTTCAATACGACAGAGAGAATGGATTTATCTATGCAGTATAGTGTGCCTTACAAAAGACGTTTTTGACTATTCATATCAGTTAAGAAGGTTATCTTGGTTGCCAGTCTAAAGAGGCATACCTTGATGAAGTGTCCTAAGAATCCAGGATGATGGTTCATCAAACTGTAACGTGTCTCCAGTCTCTGTCAGCCGCTTCGTGTAGTTCTCACCAGACTCCAGAATCTGGTAAATCATCGTCATCATGATGTTCAGTCGACTCATCAAGCCATGCAGGACATTCATCTGCGCAACTCCAGATTGTTGGTGGAGATCACTCGCGCGGTTATCATAGCCTCCAGGACCCGTATTCGGTAACCATGTGTGTGGTACTCTGTTTTGCCCTAGCCGGACAACTCGTGCAAATGCCTGCTGCTGCTCATTCAATACCCCGAACTTCTGAGTTATTACTGCATGGTTTGCTGTTGTAAGATGTGAGCCTGGCCGGCCCACTTTGGGTGTAGTTACGAATACGGAGGGATTTCGTGCATGCTGGAATTTGAGCTGCATTTCTGTGCGTTCATCAGTGCCCATGTCTGCATACATGTGGAATATATCAACATGATCCGCAAGATACTTCGTTAGCCACCACTTCAAATGACGAACTTCGCCAGGAAGGAAACAACATAGCACTGCCATTTGTGGAGGAGGTGCACCGGGGAGTGCATTTTCATTGTTATCGTGTTCCGGAAGGAGCGACTCTCTTGATTCCTCATCCTGGTCAGGTTCGGGATACTCCCCAGGTTCATTGACAAGCATTGGCAGAAATGTCTCTCTCAGCCATCAGATAATTGGAGAATTCACCCAAGTATCGAGTGACCATTCATCGTAGCATTGTACAGAACCGTTATTGCGATCCTCTGTGTCTTGCAACACTTACGAGAAACATGCTAGCCGCCATCTATGAACCCTGCATGCTCCTGAAGCACCCTGTGAAGTGTATCACACCACAAGCGTCTTCAGTTTGGCTTGCTCGTGCTCAGTCCACTCGAGATCAATGAGGTGTTCCTTCTCCTTGGGTATCCGGTGCACCTGGAGATGATGGCCCTTGTCCTGGAATCTGGGGAGGGGGGTACATTTGAGACCCACCATAATCACCTCGGTGGAGGTCATATCCTTGCAACTGTGACCCATAACTTGGATATTCTTAGCTTGCGCTGGAGGTTGGTTGCGAACTTTGTGTCATCTTGAATGGAGAGTGCTGATAAAACTGCAGAGCGCCTGGGAATGGCTGCTGTGTAGGCGGGTAACCATACCCATGTGGCAGATGATATTGATTGGTGTGTTTCCCAAATCAACTGTCTTTGGCAGTGGCAGTTTGTGAACTATTTTCCGATGGTTCTGAATTGTCTTCATGGCATTTTTGGTTTCCAAATTGGCCGCTCAGTGGAGCCCTAATCAGTGTCGTTGGTGCAGATCTGGTCGTCAAGATTTTCTGTGAATGAAGATGGTGGTAAACTACAATAGATGGGAGAGGTGACATAGAATACATCGGAGTATGGTTGAGTATATTGCATGAAGCAGTGACCTCCGGCGGAATGAAAGGCTTCTTATATCCCATTCTGTTGTCAAGATCTGTGGTGTTTCACTCCACCTTTGATCCATGAAACCAACCCTGCTGAAAAGAAGAAACCATGATCACACACATCCCACCTTTCTTTGTTATATGCTCGAATTCTTCTACTAAGGTATTGGATTGGTGCTCACCTTCATACGCTTCCATGACGTTACAAGTTCATAGAAGGGATATGATATGATATCTCCAGGAACCCAACAAGAACTATATCCAGTATGAAGGTTAGCACGACTAGGAATATTACACATAAGTTGCATGTGTATGACCGTGGAACCAAATTCAATAGGAGGCCTGTGAGTCGAGCAGCAAGGGTGCTTGCTTCCTATTGAGCTCCTTGTCTAAACATCATTGTTCTCCTCAGGATCCACACTCCAGTCAAGGATCATTACTGAAGCAACCATCCTATCAGTTCTCGATGATCATTGCATTGGCATACAGCTAGCTACAAAGCTCACCTATTCATTGTATCAAGACGATCTACCTTTATCATCAGCTGCTCGGACACTCGAGCGTAGTTATAACTCACCATGCTGCAATGAAGTAGTTCAATATAAGGCCCATCGTGGCGATTGCAGTGATGGCAAAATACACCTTCTCTTCTCTGCTAATGACTTGCAGCAGGCGATGTGCATGATTATTGTGCGGGATATGATATATATATCCTGGTTTATGAAGAAAGCTGATTGTATGGTGAATGTATTGTACCCCGCATTTGGCGGGGTGCAATGCGGCTGTGATACGCTAACTGGAGCTAGGTTGCAGTCAAACTAATATCCGTCAGGCTCTAAATCACCACTTGAAGCATCATCGAGAATCTTCCGAATACGTGTTCACTGACCATTTTTCCAAAATGGTCAACACTCACCGGGAACATGTTAAGTGCTTTATCTGCAAAAAGAAATCATTCGACCTGGACCGACTCAGGGCTGATTATCAACAATATCACCCAATATCGTTCAACGAAGGGCTATTACATCATGGGATTTTGCAGCATGCAGGCTGGGATCGACCCCAGCCATCATGGTTCGACTTGAGTCGGTGCACCGGAAAGGCCATTGATGAGCTAGTCAAATAATGATCTGACCATAGGCAATGTACCTGGTGCACCACCACATGAAGATACTCCTGACAAAGAAACTATAGAGCCCCAGAAGCCTGATCTGACATGTACTCCTGATCCAACAAAGACAAAGGCTCATAGACAGGCAGTTGGAGTGGAAAATGCAGGGGGGAAAGCTTATGGCAAAGCAACTGGATTGTACAACAAGCATCGCAAGTACTCAGCACAATGGAATCCATGGCATCCATTTCAGTCAGCACACAACTTTCAACAGGCTCAATCATTTAGCCAGCAAACAAAAACATGGATAGATCCACATCCGAGGCGTGGACTGGACAAGTTCAAAATCGAATCATTCCAATCAGCGTATGACCTGCGAAAGCTCGACACTCAACTCGAATTCGGGCTTGGCGATGATAGTTGGATTGTAGATCATTCACATATCTTCACAACATTATAGTACACGGATATTTTCAAATGTATACAGTTCCTTTTCGCACATCACCTGTTTCAGGCGCACCTCAATTTTGAACCGGTGCGCCTCGCAGACTCGGAAAGTCGCCGAATATACTGTGCGGAGAACACCGGCTATTGGTGGTGGGATACGCAAGATCGGCTCCCTGCCGGAGCGACGTTTGTGCCAGTCATTTGTGCATCCAACAAGACTCACTTGACCAATATTTCGGGCAGTCAGCATGCCTGGCCGCTGTATCTGACGATTGGTATTATTCGGAAACATATCCACTGGACACCTAGAAAGCGGGCCTTGATCCTCGTTGGGTTGATCCCATGTCCCCTGAAAGATGCTACAAATAGTGAGGAGGCATCACATTCCGCGGTTCGAACTGTGCTGTCCCGACTCCGGAATCTTGACATAACTGGTCCTGGCTTGAAATGGAATTGTGCTGATGGATTCGACAGACACTGTTATCCGCTTTTGGCAGCCTGGGTCGGGGATAATCCAGAACAAGTCACGGTTATTGAAGTCCCATATGGCTCATGCCCGATGTGTGAAGTTCCTAAACGTGTGACACTGGGGCATTCCACTTTTCGACCAGTCCATGACTCAAGTGATCAGCATTGTTACTCACAGGTTCAGGACAAACGTAATATCGATGTTTTTCCCACTCTTGGTGTTCATCCAATCCGAAACCAGTTCTGGCAATACCATCTTTGCAATGTCTATCGCCTTTGGCAGCCTTATGAATTGCATCAGCTGCTCCTGGGTTTAATTAAAGACTTATTGCACTGGCTGCTCAAATACCTGAAGGCAAGAAATGTCAAGGATCAATTTGACAATTGATTCACATCGGTACCACGATATCTGGGCCTCCAGCACTTCTCTAAACCATTCGATTCGATGAAAAGCAGCTCCTGGCAGAGAGAAGAGATCCAGAGCATAATCAGAACACTGCCAGTGACTTGCGCTCAGATTCTTGACAGCTCAAAGGATGTTCGGAAAACTGCGGCTGAAACAGCCTCTGATGAAATTGTAATGGGAACAGTACAGGCATTATGTGAATTCTCTCTACATGTTAGCCAACAAAATCACTCTGATGTATCCCTCACAGCACCAGATGATCCACAGAAGCGATTTTACAAGAAAGAGGGTGCTTTTCGAGAGCAGACAATGTCGAAGTCTGCCAAGGCCAAGGAGGATGAACAGTTCGCCAGAGAATCCCATCAGTTACGAGAACTAAAGATTCATAAAATCTGCGCTGCGATGGAGGTTCAGGTGTACAGGGCTGAAATGGTTACAGTACCAAAACAAAGGCAATTTCAGATGCGCCAGAATAGAACCTGACAAGCGGCAACCATATGGTGAGATGCTGATCGGCAGAGTGCAAAGAGCGATTGGAGCGCGAAATCCATCAAGTGACACCGGTTAAACGCAAGCAGTTCGATAAATCATTCCACCATCATGAGCGACATCTATTGCAGCAAGTCGGGACTAAGGCAACCGGTCCCAGAAGCACATTTGCCAAAAAACTCCCTCCAATGAAATCTGCTGCAGAAGATGAGGTTTGTGGAGCGGCAAACATGACTGCCGACAAGGGTGTGGAATTTCAGGTCCGTCTATCCAATGCTGAGACTGAAGCCGCCACCGGGGGTATCGCTGATACGGACCGCGTTGCAAACCAGCTGCAGAGAGAGATATATATGGTATCACGTGGAATGAGCAGATGCGGTTCAGGAATGAATTGTCCATCCGCTTGATCTAGTTTGAAGTTTGGTGGAAGGCAATTGGCGTTCAGGAGCTCACTAAAACCGTCGAACAGCGTGTGATACATTTCGGATATCCAAAGATGCATTATGTGAGCCATATATCTGAGTCCATTCGGCGAATGGGTTCTGGTGACAAGTTCACCACCGATATTTCTGAACGGCTACATATCGGCACTGTCAAAGAGGCATCTCGATCTACATTCAAAGTCAATTACATTCGACCAATGCTGGAGCACAATGACCAGCGTACCGGTCTTGACTATATGGAAGAGACACTGTCTCATCTTGCCCTTCAAGGCTTGAACAATGTTGTCTCCGCGAAGGTTTTCAACGTACTATCCACTACCAATAAACGGCGAAATACTCGCAGAGCCCATCTTTTATGCCTTCAGCATTGTCAGGAAGAGCCATTTTGCTGCCCCTTATCACAACAGGTACATCATTTGAGAGAAACCCATGTCCGCGGAGTGTGCAGCAGTATCAAATTAACCTCACTCATGTATGCATCAGAAGATTTCAGAATTCCCAACTTTGGACAGCTATTCTGTACACAAAGTGAAGAGGACTGGGGACACGAAGATAGTGGACTGGTGGTCGGATATGATCAGAATCCACTCATAGACAGTATATTTATTAAACTTCAAAATGGGCTGTTGTATTACCGTCAACCATGTCACTGCCCTAAATCTGTTGAGTGTCTGGGACTTGATTGCAAGATAGAATATACCAATGCCAAGCAAGGGATCATGCCTGAATCTCATAACATCTGGGTCCAATATATGGACAGTGACCTCGATAACACCTTCCAAGGCTGTGTTTGTTCTTTTCCTGTATTATACGTCAGCTGGACTCCACCGAATCAGACTCTCCAATCTCATGAGCGCCTGCCCACCGGAGAACTGATATTGACCATTTCTAAGACGTGCAAGAAGACTCAACAATGGATATCACGTCCTCAAGCTGAAGAATATGCGGTGGTGATTCCAACAAAGTACAAAGATCCGCATGGTTGGGCTGATTGTGTTGACGTGTTCATCCGGGTTGTCAAACAGACTGATAAGATGCATATTGTACCTGTCGGAGCAATTGTTGGACCGGCACATATGGTGCGAGAGAATGCTGCATCAGATTGAATCGATAGCACATGGCTTGTAAATAATCATGAGGATATAGATACCTACTGGACTGTATATTAAGTGACAATGCCTGCATTAAGGCGTGCAGGAGGACAATAGTTAATCGAATTGTAAGATTTCCCTCTATCATAATCACTCCCAGAGGGTATGGCTCCAGGTTCGAGGTGCACTGGATTCGTGTTGGCGACGCGGCCAATACTCCCAGTAGCTCCGAAATTTGCACATTCTAATAGTTTGATTTTGTAGCATTTTGAAGACAACTATACACTCTTCAAGATATTGTTGTATTCTGTTCCACAACTTCCGGAACATTGAGATGCACTGGGGAAGTAGTCTCGGAGCACTTGAGAGCACATCGCTTTGCATTCAGCCTATCTGGAACCATCTGGAACCATCTGGAACCATTAGTGTGGCTGATCAGAGTTGCTGAGTTGTTCAGTTATAACTTCGAAACCATTTTACATTTTGCTAATGTAAATTAAGAAACTTCAGTGGTGAGCATAATTATCAACCGCACCTAGTATATTGTATCTAGCGGGACAACACACAGTTCAGTTGTGATTACACAGAATTATGTATGCATCGGACATCACCCAATATGCAGGTAAGCTGAATCTACCTGGCCAGCTGCTCAGGAATGGGAATGCCCTGTGATACTTCCCGGACATCAAATGGCCAAGACCTAAAAGTGCATTGTCTGGGGCATTATTGACATTGGCTGATGATACGAGGCCTGATGCAAACCAGCTCATTGGTTTGGGTTCATATACATCATAACACTCCCTATGTATGATAATCACTGTTGGCGTAGCATCAGATGGACATCGGGTGAATCTATGACAATAATGCCGAATATCTAGATTGCAGTGAGGCATTATCATAATTTTGATGATCACTGTTAGACAACACACTGGCAGAATGTTCCAACTACTGTACAAACGAAAGTGAGATTTCCAAATTCAGGTTAAGAGCTGTCAGTTATGTGTGATTGATATCTTGTTTGAGGATGGCCCTAGCAGGGAGCATAATGCTTTATAACCACTCATGCATGAATACGATAACCAAAGGGACTTTGTGGCCACCTCATCAAGGGACGCTCTGATACAGAGAATGTTATCAGCAATAAGCTATCCGACAATCATGGTGTTATTGCAAGAATTCACACAGGGACTATCCTGAGGACTGGACTATTAAAAGCTCACATTGTTCTGGCAATGAAATGAATCATACTCAAGCAACAATCCCCATGCAGACATTAGCAGTGAAGAACAGATTAAAACATTATTCAGAATTCTATCCACTGTTGCTTTAGATACGATCACTAGCGTGAAGGGGCATTAAGTTTGCAAACCACTCGAATACAACTCAACCTCTCCAATCGCTTTCGAACAACTCATATGCCTACTTACTGATCGAGAGTATCGCCAACAGCATTCAGCCATACAGTCATTGTGTTTGGAGACCTACACATTTATTTCAAAGATCACCGACAAAGTCTGCTGGCATCATTGCTACAGCTCTTTGCACCAATGCCCAGTTAATGTTAGGTGAATCATTGTTACGTCAAGATGGGTCTCGGGCAAGACAAAGCATTTGAGTACATTGTTAACCAGCATGATCAAACTTCTGACGATTATAAATATTAGCTTGTTCTTGCAAATGATTTCAATCAGTTTAATCCTGGGAAAGACAAGGGAAAAAGAGCGGAACATATGTGAATAGGTGGCTGTATTTAATCTTAATCAAGATTGTATTAGTTGTGTGGATTATATACCCCCATGACAGATACGAGTACTAATATTCAGAATAGGGGTCATGAGGATGCCATATAATCCCATCCACCTGACACTTCCAAAACCATAACACATCAATAGTCTCAACAGTGAATACATGATCCACTGAAACATCTTCTAGACTGTTGACAGGCTCGCCTCGAATTGCATCCTCCATGACTGAATGTTCCCTCAATGCCCGATTTTCCCATTATTCTATTAAACTCCATACTATCTTTACCCTTATATACTTCTCTCTACATTCCCGAACTTCTATCATCACTTACTCAACATGGAACCTAAGTCCAGCCAGCTGAGGAATCACTATTTGCAGAAGAATCAAGAAGTACACCTTGAGAGGGCCCTAGCACTCACATTCAGGAAGACAACCAATCTTCATCGCCAATCAAAGTTTGAATTTCCAACTCAGCCTGTGAGTATTGTATTGGAGATAGCTATTGTCCACTCTATAATTCCTATGAAGCAGGATGGGGATGATACCAATTGCGAGATCAGCGACAACAAAGCAAACACTCTGGACAGTCCACCTTGTCTTCCAATATTGAACAATACTATTTGGACCACCAACAAGAGGTCCTACATCTACGCCAGGATTGCTGCAATAATATGTTCCGAATGACATAGGTTCTACAGCCAAAACGATGGAGCCAAGCCAATACTATCATTGGACCCACTCCACTTCCAAATTTGCGAAATCCGGCAGGAGCATTCACACCACCATTGCTCAAATGGCAAAAGTCAACGATCAACATAATATGCAAGTCTGATATTGTACCCACCCAGGAACTCCCTCTTAGTAAGGCTAGTTGGGACGAGAATGTACCTCAATGAATGGGTGGTGGAGATTGCAACATTTGTCAACTCCAGATGGCTACTATCGAGATAGTGGAACAGTTTGTGTAGGCAATCATGTTCCGAAAGACTGCTTGGCCAATCTTGTCTGATGAGAAGTACAAGATGGTTGATGAACCATGCAAACTTGCCATTGAAGCTCTGGATGGTCAGTGCGCATTAGCAGGTACTCCTGTAGGTACACCATCGGTATGTCAATTACCCACTGGTCCATCTCATATAATCAACCCACCAATCCAAGAAGCTGTAAGTGTTAGTCTGATCAATGCTGCTGTATTGGACTTATGATGATGACTCAACCCCAAAATACACATGGTTAGAACTGTAGATTAGTACCATTCGAGTGCAATTGGCAGATATAGGTCATCAAACTGTTGTCAGTAGTTACTTGTTTGAATTAGACTCTCAGACTAAGCTGTGAATGCAGGTTAAGGAACAGCTGTTTTACGATACATATCTCTCACAGGTAATGCCTGATACAATCATCATGGTTCACCCATATCAAAGTTCTTGATTTGTTTTGCCATCAATTATTCTTCACCACCAATTGCTTGGGGTGCCAGCCTACCACCTCTCATTTGTCACAACTTCACACTTCACAGATGTTGTTGCTTGTGGATGCAGCTAGCCATTGTGTGCTGTATGACTATGCCACAGGAAAGATGGTTACGGTTTTGTTTTCTGAAGATGAAAATCAAGGTATGTTTTACCCATCCATCATGATAGATATAATTACTCCAGAAGCCACTGCTCCCAGCAATTACACATCAGGAGCCCAAACCCTCCTCCTGGTGCTCGCTCACCATAATGGGTGCTCCTCAATACACCTCGGCACTTGTCAGCATTGATTGGGGATGGAACACTTCTTTCTATTCTCCGGACCCCCTGCTTTTTCGGTGTTCTTCCTCTGTGATGGGTGTTCTTCAATGTCTTCCTCAATCTCGAATCAAAGCACTTCTATTTCATACCAGACTATTTACCCCCCTTCCAACTCTACTATACATGGCAGGGCTGCTCCACTGGATAGCCATTCCTCAATCCCCATCAACACACCTTGGCCTGGATTGGCACTGTCTATTTCATTCTGTGTGCCTCCGTCAGCATCTGTACTGCCCTTTTGCACCCTACACTTCCCATCAGACACTCCTTCTTTCCTGCTGGTATATCTCTTTTTCCCCCAAATTCATCATATTACCTTTCCAACTCCATTTTGATTCAGAGCTAGCTGACATTTCATATTCTGTCTTGGTTAGATATCACGAATCGAGCCAAATAACATGGGACTGCAATGTCACCCACTTATCAGGCCTGATTCATTCACAATTGCAACAAGCGCCCCCCGCATCTTCTTGTTGTTGGTGAATGGTCTGTTCATCCATTGCTCAGCCCTGATAAAATGGGAGATTTAGTGGATAACATTGAGATAATGTTTGATTGATATCATTCAATCGCTTAGTGGGGTTATTGTTTTGGTGTATGTGCTTTTATTTGTGAATCAGTCACCATTTTTTCTGGTTCCTTAATGTAGCGATATAACACATAGAATGTCCAATGGGATATTGGGTAGTATTATAACATTTAGAAGTTGATAATGAACAATAATCCATGCATTATATTGGCTGTGGAGGATATTCTATTGCTCATATACATTTGGAAAATCTCAGATAATGCCTGCAGTCCTCTGAATATGTATCTATAACGACCCAGGCATCACTCACAGTGAGTTTGGCATTCCTGCGTTGATTGGGCAACAGTCCCAGGTGCTACCAATGTTCACTTTGACACTGTGGTGTGATTAACTTGCACTCTGATGTGCTTCTCAGGAGTTCCAATGTGCTTCTCCAACACATAAAGCAGATTCTTCAGCACTCCGACTTGCTGCTCTGGCCATCCAACTTGATTCTCTCGGACTCCAACTCGCTTCTCAGGTACTCTGATGTTCATTTTTGGCGGTCCAACCTGCTTTTCAGGCGCTCCATCCTGTGTGTGTGGTGCCAATGGGGCTATCTGGTACTCCAACATGCTTCTGCAGCACTCCATTGTGCTTTTCCAGTGCTTCGACTTGCTTCTCCAGGACTCCGATTTGCATCAATCGCACTCAGACGTGCCCCTCCGGCATTCTGTGGGGCATCTCCGGTGCTCAGACATGCCTCACTGGCATTCCGACATGCTTCTCCCATTCTACAATGTAGTTCTCCAGTGCTCCGACATGCTTCTCCTGCGCTCCAACATGCTGCTCCTGTGCTCCGATGTGTTCCGAATTGTATCCTAGCCACTCTGATGTTGCGTCCATAGTAGTCGTCCAAGATCCAAGTTACTCTGACACCTGGCTTGAATGTCTTCCTAGAGTCTGATTCTCTTCTGAAATTGACACTTGTAAGTTTACAATCTGCCTCCTCTCACACACTTCTAGAGAAACCCAGTAACTGAAATATATTTTACTGATGAATCAGACTTATAATGTTGACTATGCCCCAACATGTACATATTTGAAAAGACAAATTAGTATATTCAAGAATAACTGGCTGATTGAGCTTTTAAACTGTTATCTGTACTTAGCAGTTGACTTTTAAATCGAATAGTAAGCTTTAGATCTAGATTAAGTAGGTCTTATTCCACTATATACATCTCTCAAAAGTTGTGGATACTAAGTAATCTTGGTTCACCTTAATAGAAGTGCTAGATTCAATCATCCATCAATTCTTCTTCATTGCCAACAGCTTGAAGCACCAGTCAAACATATATCAGATCTTTTAAATATTCACTCTGGATACTTTAGAACTGGCAATTGAATCTATTGATTTTACGCTGTCTGAGTATAGCACTATAAAGTACATTGTAGGTATATTTTCTGAGGATAAATACATCAGCAAAATGTATTGTAGTCACTGGAAGCCTCCAGGAGTGTCTGAGAGGATGTGGAGTGCAAACTTAGATGCGTCAATTTCAGGAGAGTCTCAGACCTGAGGAGGACATTCCTGCCAGCCTTCAGAGTAACTGGGGTCTCTGATGACTGGTACAGAAGTACCATGGGAGTGATTGTGAGAGGTTTGGGATCACCTCAGAGCACCAGAAAGAACTTTGGGTGCACATGGGAGCATCTTAGAGCGCTGGCATAAAGCCTGGTAGCACCTGCGAGCACCGGCGACAAGCAATGGAGTGCCGGCAACAAGTCTGGGCGCTCCTCCTATCACAGTAGAGCAGTCTGGGAAAAACATCTCCTTTAGAATCGCTGCTGGTGCGCCTGGAAATCATAGCTACTACATATTGTTCAACGATTATTAAAATTCATGTATTCAGTTTGTATTCTGATCTATGTATCTATATAGCTACCCATCTACACACAGTATATCTGGACTGGCGGCAGGCGGTGCATGTGAGCATTTTGAGGTGCGCCTGAAAATGATGATCGACTGAACTCAGAAATACACTCCGAGGCTGTGATCGAGCGAGTTTGGAGGCGGTACATGTGCGAGTTCAGAGTTACACTTGGAGGCTGTGATCAAGCGAGTTTGCAGATGCACTTGGAGGCCGTGATTGAGCAAGTTTGGAGATGCACTTGGGGTCCATGATTGAGCGCGTTTGGAGATGTACTTGGAGGCCATGATCATGCGAGTTTGGACATGCACTTGGAGGCTGTGATTGTGCGAACTTGGAGGCTGTAATCGAGCAAATTTGGACGAGCACTTAGAGGTGGTCGATGGATGGCGTGCCAAGTGCTGAGATTCTATTCATCAGTTTGTTGACTCACAGCCATGAGAATGTGACAAGGTGACTTTACCTGTGAGCGCTTATGGAGAGCTGGCTGATGGCAGTCGATCGTGCAGGGAGGCACGCTGGGAGCTGAAGCTACATTCAGGGGTCAACTTGTAATCATGAGGATGAAGGGAAGACAAACAATCTTCGTTGGATGCTGTACTCGGTGTATGCTGTACTCAGTGTATTCTTGTACTTGGTGTATGCTGTACTCTGTGTCAACTCATGATCACGACATAGAGAGATAGAAAGGAATGACTTGACTTTGTGTTCTGCATTGATAAGAGAGTTGTGGACGAGAAAGAGGGAGATGGAGGAAGAAGATGAGAACGATGTGGAGGATACGAGCGGATATGAGGAGTCAGGGGTACAACGTGCCTGATTGGGTTGGGAAGACCGCATATCGGTGTCAATACAAGCAGGATGGGGACTCGTACCCGCTGTATCAGGGATGGTAAATTGACTCCCACACGAAATTCTCTTAAGTCCCAGTTCCTCATCATGATTTCCCCCATCTCCTCTCATCTCTCTCTTTCTCGTCCTCAACTCTACCATCACCTAACAACACGAAGTTGAGTCATTGCTCTCCATCTCTCCATGCCACAATCAAGAGTTACCACCGAGTACAGCATACACTGCGTACTATATCATCCCAGTATCGACTGTCTCCCGCTTCCAGCCAGTCTCTCATCTCTTGTCAGACCATGTTGTACTTAATTCTCTACATTCCCACAATTACGAGTTAACCAATGAATGGAGTCTCATCTCCCGCTGCGCCTCCCTCCCGAACTACCGCCCTCAGATTGACCGCCTCCTAGTACTCCTCTAATTTGGCTCGATCCCGGCCTTCAAGTGCATCTCCAAACTCGCCCCATCACGGACTCCAATTGATTCTCCAATCTCGCTCGATCACAGCCTCCAAGCGCATCTGCAAACTCGCTCGATCAGAGCCTCCAAGTGCATCTCCAAACTCCCACCATCAAGGCCTCCAAGTGAATCCCCAAACTCGCTCGATCACGGTCTCCAAGTGCATCTCCAATCTCGCTCGATCACGATTTCGGAGTGCATCCCACAGTTCACTCGATCACAGCCTCCAGGTGTATCTCCAAATACGCTCAATTACGGCGTCCAAGTTCGCACGATCACGGCGTCCAAGTGCATCTCCAAACTCACTCGATCAGAGCTTCCAAGTACATCTTTAAGGCACGACAGTGGGTGGACGGAAATCCAGGGGTCACGGAGGTGGATAGAGTGACGGGGAGTATATTCCTCAGACCCTGGAGTAGATAGACATCATCTCATTTCCATCTCATCTTATCATACAATGAAAATACACACTGTGTCTTTCCCAACTATTGGTCTCACTCCCTCTGTCCGAGATGTCGTGGATCCGCAACAGCGGGTAGTATCATATCTTTGCACCCAATTCCTACGCTCCTCGAAACAGAACCGCTATTTCTCATCACTTCCGTTTGAATGTCACGAGAGGTGTGGCGGAGTGTTGATGGTGGGCTCTCAGCCTTCTAGCTCCATCATGTCACTACAACGGCCTCCGAGTGGTGTATCTCTAAGTTCTCTCCATGGGGGTGTCCAGGTGCTCCTCGGATTTTGCTTGACTACTACCTGCGGCTAGATTGATCGTATGTATATATATACAGAGACTTTAATAATGCATGTAATATCATCATGTAGTGAATCTTGTGACTGTAACAAAGACAAATATGATACATCAGCAACGACCCTTGTTTCCGTCTAACACACCCAGGTGTTCCGGACAGCTCTGACGGCTCTGACGGAACCTCGTAACATCTGACGGAGAATTACAGGATACCCGTCGCCCAGGCGACGGGTCGTGTTGCATCCGTACCTCCTTTACTTTGTGGTAATGTATACGCATCATCAGAACAACACGTGTGTTACACTCTTCGCAGGGGCTGCAGTTATAATAAAGCAGTTTGCACAACGCCTGGCAATGTTTCTGCTTTTCTCCGGCCAAGTGCCAAATTTTACCTCTCCGCTTATTGCTATATATCAGATGCCGTACTCTCCCCATAAATGTTTTATTTTGAGATTTTGTCACTTATTACAATACAGTCTTCGCTTCGGATACATCGCTTGCCATTGGATTTGCTTCGCCATTATCTTATTTTACAGGTCTGAAGTATACTGTTCAATCTTCACACTCTCTAGTACTATGCGCTCAGTCCTCCACATTCTGCGTTGATCCATCATCGGCTAGCGATGCTTCTTCCTCCTCATCCGCATCTGCATCATCGCCATGTCCAATCTTCACACTCTCTAGTACTATGCCCTCAGTCCTCAACATTCTGCGTTGATTCATCATCAGCTAACCATGGGTCTTCCTCCTCATCCGCATCCGCATCATTGCCATCATCGCCCTCATACCCATCGACATCACTGGTTCCCAGGTCAAAACTCTCGAGTTCAGTCGCAGGCCGTCGTTGCTGGCTGGTGGTCGACATAGCATCGCGCTCGTCGCTTTCGTCAGCTTCATGTTCGGAATCCCCGCTGTCCACTGGCATCCCGAAATGCAGTTCGTCATCCGTGCAATTGTACTCTATCGGGATGTCTGGGTCAGTGCTTCCAATCTCAGGTTCCTCAAGCGCCACTTGGGAGGTCAAATAGTCAAGCAGAATAGCATTGTCAACACACACTGCTTCCATGCTGATCACAACGGCAGGCGTTGGGTTCTCCGCCTGTTGGATCTGACGTTTGACTGTAGCAAGAGTGTTTTTATACACCCTCTGTTGCTAGCTCTCCGATAGAGTGTTCCAGGTATTTATCAAGAATGTATACGTGTCTGCAACGCCAGGCGAGGTTAACAACTTGCGACCCGTTACTGCGCAGTAGGATGCGATCTTACCACTGTCATTCTTGTAGTTGAAGTAGTTCGAGCGATCAGGTCTGTCCGCTTTCAGCGTTGACTTGGAAGCTTTCGGATAAACACCTTTGTTCATTTGCCACTCCAGGAGAGCATGGCGCAACGCGGTGCATGTATACAAGATCAGTGGCGAGGGTATATGACCGTCCTTGTCGTCAATCATGGAATCATATAATCCTGCAGCATACTTACCACGGTAATTCGCCCGATGATGAAATTTGATGTAGATAAACTGCGGGATTGCTTCCGCCAGGAAGTGAAGTGGACGCTAGCCAATCGTTATCAGCTTTCGACTCTCTCTGCGTTGGATTTGGACCACGTACACCACCGTCCACACGCTCTGCTACCGCACAAAGATACTCATTGTCTGCCAGAAAGGAATCAATGAATTCCAACACTCTGTGGTGGATTCAAAGCGGTGGAGATCATAAAGCTGTGCAATGGTGTACCTTGCTGATTGAATGAAATGGGATTTAACCTTATCGACTTGTGCGCGAACCTGGTACCGATTTGAGCGTGTAATATCCAACATGGGCCGTTGGTTCAGCATACATATTTCATGATCTCCTTTGTGGGTGCCTCGAATGCTATGGACCAAATGTTGTTTTGCTGCATAGCGATGTTCCAGTACATCTCTATAATCTGCCAGTGTGGGGCTTCAGCTAATGCTTTCGCAACGCGTCGCGTTGCATAACATACCATCTCCAAGTCACTTGCACTCATAAACAGCCGTCTGTTCCACATGTAGAGCTCCAGGAGTCTGCCCGTTGCAAATACAAGACGCATCATGCGTGAGTGACCAAATCGATGGATGCTGCGACTGACAGACACCATTGATCGAGGTGTAGACACCGCCTGCAGTTGCAATTGCCACTGGCTCTGTCTCTGATTCTTCTCAGTAGCTCGCGTTTGCAGTGGATTTGTAATGATCGCGCGGGCTTCTGGATTAGGGATGGGGGTAGGCAGGTTTTCAAGACCGCTGAGAGGAGTGGGAGTGCTGCCAATGCCGGATGCGGGGCTGGATACGATGCAACCCGTTGAGTCTCTCTGTAAGGTTCCTCCGGGTGTTGGTGTGCTATGACCGATTGTACACGGCGTTGCGGTCGGAGTATTTATTGACTATTGCAGTGTAGCGGATGGGGTGGAAGTCACGCGTGGAGTGATATCTGCAACGCGAGAAATGTTCAGCGAAGATGAGGGGGTGGAGTTCTGACCTTGGATTGTAGAGGGTACGGAACTCCCTCCATGAGTGGAACTCTTCTTGCCAGCCGCTAACGGAAATGCGTCTCGTAGCAGGCGGAAGTTGAGAATTCCCTGAAGGCCCACGCTTTTGTTGATTCTGACGATGAGCAGGACTTCGAACATTTCGTACGACCGGAGTCATGTCAGGGTGAGGGCTCTGGGAAGGCAATATCCGATATAGATGTTCAACTTTAAGTAGATAGGAATAATTTTTTCTGCATGCATATGCAACGGCAGGCGAGGTAGACTCCAATTTGAGTGACCATGGAGGGATTCGACAAAAAAAGGAGGCACAGTGTACACCGCGCTGGACTCGAAACCCTGACAATACTCGGGGATGAGATCCCTTCAAAAGCATTCAATTAAATACTTCTAATCATCGATTGTGTATATGTTCAGCTTCCCGGTGGAAATCCCCCTTTGGCAGGGCTGAAAGCATCGCAAAGCGAACAATGACTTATTCTCTATCCGATGACATCAGGTGCGTGTGCGTTTTCCACTGCTAGGCGTTGGTAGCCAGGTTGGATGGTAGCACAGTTGGGACAACTTGAGAACAAGTCAGTTTGCTCCGGGATGCACAAGGTCTGAGCGGTGAAAGTGGTATGTGATGCCAAAGCAACGCCCAGTGTTGCAAACTGTCCTCACCGCGTGTACTAAATCTCGGCTTGAGGCTCCTCATTCAGGAGGTGCCTGGTGTTGGGCAAGATGAAGGCTGGGCCGTTTTGTGTTCATTAACAAACAAAATGCAGAATATCAACCATATCGCAGGAACTCGAGTATATATATCCCTGCTTCCTGCCTACACCTCCATTCTCTTTTCCTCCCGTATTAAACAAGCCGCCAGCAATTAAACACACCGCCAGCAATTAAACACACCGCCAGCAATTAAACACACCGCCAGCTTCCTGAACTATCTCGACATCACGTGACTTGCACAAAATAACGCCTCCTGTTCCAAAACACACCCGATATCCTACAAAACTTTGTACATTCACTCTAGGCTTCCTTCCGCTACGTTCAACTGAATCATAATGCTATTGCTTCGGATGTAGATTCATTTTCAACTTGCAGCGGTGGCACCAATGGGAAGCCACAAAGGAAAGGGGAAGGCAACTGCTAGGGCAAAGATGCCGACTTCGGTTATAAATCGACGCCTGTCGTTGGTTTGGGACCATATAAGAGGATTCATCTCTGAACACAATGGTGGACTCATACGGATATACAATGTTTGCGGCGTCAACAATGAGAGAGCCTGGGACCTCATGTATAATATAATCTTTCTTGATCCAGTCACGACTAGCAACTTTTCACAATTCCAGCTGATGTGGCCGCACCGCAGGAGCAGGAGTTCACCTTTTCGGGAGTGTTGGGCAACCTTCGGCTCATATATGGGGGAAATGTTTGACAAAACCCACGATCAAATGAACAATTGGAGGTGGGACAACCCCCGTGCCTTCAGGGATCAAGTCGATCGCTCCAATCCGCCGACAACCAGCTCGGGAAAGGTTAAACGCACCGGCGGGCGTTTCTCTTGGTTCGGTAGCAATGATCTCAGGGCAAAGATTGAGCCGCCATGCTGCCGGCAGTACAAGCCAGGCGAATTCCTGTCCATTATACCACTGCATTGGGTTGAGATGATTGACGAGGATGATAATGATGCGAACTGGGCAGATCCCGGAGCGCTGAGCAGTGGAAGGAGCCGTCCTGGCGATGGCAATGACAATGACAATGGCGAGGGTGAGGAGGACACACAGGGCGGTGAGAAAGGGATTGGGAAAGGGATGGGAACAAAGGATGGGAAGGGGAAAGGGAAGGGGAAGGTGAAGGGAAACGGTAAAGGGAACGGTATTGTGAAATAAACCCCAGGGGGAGATGATATCTCTCGTGCCATTGCTTTGCAGTTGCCGAAGGTAATGTATGAGGCAGACTCAGACATGGTGGGCTAACAAGAGGGGGTATATTTAGGGCCGGAATCATCGCCCGCCGTGTCAATGTCCTCAGCTGATGATACCGACTCTACCGAGTCTGATGGCAAATATCACTCAGAACTTGATCCTGATGTGGATATGCGCATGGAGGATGATGTGGAAGCAACCAACGGCGTTGATTTAGACGGCGATGTGGATATGGAAAGGGACGGTGATGATGAAGAGGAGGAAGATGAAGAGGAGGACGATGAGAAGAAGGAGGAGGTGGTGGATGAGGATGAGAAGGTGGATAAAGATGAGAAGAAGGATAAGGAGGAGGAGGAGGATAAGGATGAGGATGATGGCAAAGAACCACGGACAATTGGCCAGGGAGAGGTGGTAAATACATCGGCTGACGATGTAGATACCATGGTAGACGATCAGCCAATCGTGCTACCTGAGCAAGGCAAGGAGATGCGCGAGCATACCTCACGGCCACCACCACCTCCGGCGCCTGCCCCATGGCCACAAACCTCGGAGCCTCGCCCATTACCACGAATGCCGGAGACTCATCCTCTCAGTGGGCTGGAGGATTCTGGGCTTGTGACACCGCAAAAACCTCGCCTGGTGGTGCCAAGTCTGCGACAAGCTGAGGAACCCAGAAACACCTTGGATCTGGATGTGGATCAGCAGCTGCTCGGCCAATCAGCAGGTGGCGACAGTCTCCCCGATATCCCTCTCCCCGACGTCCCTCTCCCGGATGGCCCTCTCCCTGAGGCGCTCCCGGATGGCTCTGTAGGCGAGGAGTGAACCAGTCCTCGAGTTGCTGAGGGGGCGATAGTTGTTGCGTTCGGGTTAGGGTCTCGTTCTTGTCTTGTTTGTTTCCTTTGTTCTAATCTATTCATATCAGGCGTTGATTATTACTCGCGTCGCAAGGTTTTTGGATTGCTCAGGGTTTATTTTATTCATAGTATTATGGGACATCGCGCATGCAGCGTTTTTGCAACTCCTGGCGTGTAAGGAACCTCCATGTGATGGTGTTAAGGCTCAATAAATCTCTCAAGTTAGCTGAAAGTATTGTGAGCTTACACACCAGGCTGCTCAGGCCCAGCACCAACTTTGGTCTCTTCCTACACTCAATACTCCACTCCTCGCATGTCGTCAACACTGCCAGAGAAGACACCTTTGTGTTGCCCTGAATTTTCATGCCGAAAGAAGTTCACCTCAGACAGCTGGCGACTTAAACATATCAAATTACACCTTCCTTTACACCTTCAAGTTGCACACTAGAAGTATCTGACTATTCGCGGTGCACCCCGACGCGTTGAACCCGCTCAGCGTCGTGAATTTAAAGCTAACAACGATTCAGTCGAAGACTTGGACGCGTTTCCCTACATTGAACATGTTGAAACCATCGCTGACTCAGAGTATCAACCACTTCCACCTCGTCTGCCTCAGACGGAAACATACCCCGGCGCCAGCGCTCCGCTAAGCAATTCCATTGCTGAGCCATGGGAACGCGACGCTAAGGGTTGCCTTGAGACGAACCTACAGAACAATCCCTACTACCCATTTGCGACGCGCAAAGAGTACAAATATATCCAGTGTGAGATCAAGAAGAAGGGTATGAAGACGTACAATGACAACGTGCTGAGGGAAGAAAACACCGCTCGGCGTTTCCCAATCCTCAAAAACGGGGATGGGGTACAGAAGCCCGTGGCGAGCATGTCAGATGATCAGGCTCTCGGGGAGTGGGCACTACACACTCTCAACGATATGAGACGGAATGAAAATCACCAACGGCCTATCAAATACTGGAGTTGAGACATCATCAAAAGCATGAGATGGTTGATGCAGCAGCCAGCCTATGCCGCGCATCCCATTCACGCCCCTCAGCATTGCTTTAACAGCGATACGCCACCGAAACGCCTCTATACTGAAATGCACACTGCGGACTGGTGATAGGAAACACAGGTAAGCAGAGATACTTGAGGATAATAACGTGCTAATCGAGGTTAATGCAACGCTCAGACTGGGGGATACACTGGTACCCTTGATCTTCATGTCCGACAGAACACATCTCTCGAATTTTGCTGGTGACAAGAAAGAGTGGCCTGTATATATGACAACTGGCAATCTATCTTGGCAGATCCGCCAGATGCCCTCAATGCACACAGTCGTAATGGTCGCTCTACTGCCGATTCCAATCAAGAATCGCAATATTGCTCAGAGGCGGCTGGATGAGCAGCGGCAAACAATCCGAGAGGTGCTGAACGAAGTACTCCGGCGGGTACTCTAGCCTCTCACCATTAAACAATATCCCAACGCCGAAAGCGGGTATTACAATGTTCTCTGTGCAGATGGCAACTTCACGCGTTGCAAACCTGTTTTAGCAGCATGGCTTCCAGATTACCCTGAGTATAGCGACCTACACCATTTCAAGCAGCATGTCTGTTTTTGGTGCGAGTGTCCAAAGAACAAACATGGAGATTATGTCCCTTCTGACAAGCAACACCCCCGGCGGGATCACAACCTATATAGAACACTCAGCGAGGCCATCACCAAGGCAGCCAATGCTGAACTGTCGTCGCGCCATGTCCAACGTTGATTCAGTGTGTTTCGACATATTCTCTGTATCGTGAGCGACCTCCCAAAGCCCGACCTCCTCCATACAATGCAGATCGGCATGCTTGACCACCTCCAGAAGTGGATTTTCCACTTCTTGAAGACACACGAACGGCTCAACAAGTACAATGCAATCTGGTTATCCATGCCTGCCTACCATCACCTCACACCAAAAAATAAGTCATATGAGGAAGTTTCTCAATGGAATGGGAAGGAGATGAAGGAAATGAGCTGGTACCTGCTTGGAGTTGTAACCCAGTCTCTACGAGGCCGAAGCCCCGCTCAGCATCGTATATTCAATCGCGCAATTGAGTGCACACGGGGATTGTTAGAATTCTATATGTATGCTCGATATAAATCTCATGATGATGCAACTTTGAGCTACATGGAGGACGCCTTGCATTGTTTTCACACCTGCAAAGATGTTTTGTTACTTGGGCGAGCCGGCAAAAAGGCGAAGGCCAAAGCCAATGCCCTAAGAACGGAACTCGTGAAGAAGCGACACGTAGACGACGAAACAAATGCTGAAACTTGGACACTGTCCAAGTAGCGGTGCAAAATGAATGCCTGGCGGGATTATATTAGCCACGAGATAGATGTTTCCAAGGAGTTGGATGCCGACTACAACTTTCCAAAGATCCACTTGATGTCTCATTGGGTCGAACAGATTCGTCGATACGGAGCCTTGCAACAGTATTCTGCCGATAGACATGAACAAACACATAAAACGAACCTCAAGGACGGTTGAAACGCCTCCAAACACAATCTCAACTACCTGCCGCAAGTAATCACCTTTCAGCGTTGCATTCTCTGCTTCGAACTCAGAGAGCTCAATCTCCAAGCTCTCGCTCATCATCGGGTTAACAGCGCTGCCGCATGCACAGTCCTCCCTTCCGGTGCTGATCTGTCTGCCCCCCTGGGCTCCCAGTCATATGCGAAGCCCGAATTCATGGGGCCCCAAAACCGCCGTGATGGAAAGCATCCTGACGCTCTGATCAAAGACTTCACAGCATTACTCGACAATACACAAGACGCAACACACCACGTGGCAATATTCAGCAGCACCCGGGAGTTTATCAAGCATAAGAGTCATAACAAGACGTATATATCAGATGAACAACTGCAGGCAATGGAGCGCTGTATCATACGGTCCCGGTTGCTCTCGAAGTCTCCCGCAGAGCGGAGCAGCGGCCTCAGCTGCTCTTGAAGTCTCCCGCAGATCTGCGCAGAGGTCTCAGGAGCTCCAAAATTTGACTATTCTATAAGTCAAATCTCGTAGCAACCTGAATGCGCCTCCATAACTGCAGGTGCTTTCAGGAGCACCTCAGAATGCTCTGGTAGAGTCTGAGAGCACATTGTGTAGCTCCAGGGCAGTCTTGGAGCATCTAGAAGTACTTGGATGCACTGGTGAGGTCGCCCAGAGTGTCTGGGAGGGTTGCGTGTTGCCTCTGGAACGATTTACATTTTGCTGATGTAACAATGTAAATTTTGCCTTTCCCTGGTAATAAAATTTACTTTAGAAGTTACTGCAGATTCACTTACACATTGGTTAGTAACTTCATACCCCCCCCCCCCCATTGTCACTCCTGTGCAATAGTAAGTATTCTACAATATCCTTCCGCAGTTTTCAGCCTGAATTGGTGCTTCTGTAATGCATTCCACACTCCATACTGCCCATTCTGCCCTTCTCCCCTATAATTAACACATTCCTACTTGAATTTACACTCCTCAATTGCTGTCAGCACTCCTCTATCAAGGTTGGCACTACTCTATTCCGTTGGACACTCCACACCCTTTCTCCAAATGTGGCTCTCCTCTACTGGTTGGAGTACGCCTCCTATGTGGTAGGTTATTCTCAATCCTTGTCGTCACTCATTGGCCTTTATTGGTGCTGCTCTACTTTATTCCACACTCATTCATCACATTTTCTAGTTCTTCTGTTGACACAGCGCTTGCCATATGACATTCTTTATTCTCTGATGGCATTCTCTTCTTTCCCCCAGATATATCGTAATGGTTAGCAAACTTCTGATTAAGTTGCCGCTGGCTAACATATCATTGTAGCTTTTTTAAACATTTCATATTGAGCCAAACACTGTCGGAATTCTATTTCACTCGCTTGCTTGCTTCAAATCATCAGCTAATACCGCAAGAGCCTACTTGTTCATTGCAGCAGGGATCTATTATTTGTTTCTGCGTCTGTTGCCTCTGATTGAACCTGATATACACTGCATAACATCGATAAAATGATTAATTGATACCATTGGATTGCTTACTTCAGTAATTGTTTTGGAATACGTGCTGTTTATGTTTGAATTAGTTGTCTTGTCATTGATTACTTCACGTACCAAAAAATAATACAGTGTTGAATAAGATGTTAGCTAGTATACTATGATGTAGAAGTTCATAATAAATAATAATTCATGAATTGAGATTGCCATGTAGGGTATTCCATACTTGGGTACATCTGGAGAGTCACAGATAACACATTCTGTCCTCCAAATGAATATCTATTAGAACTCTAGCAGCTTTGTAAGTGTGTTTGGAATTCCTGCATTGGTTGGACAACAGTCCTGGGTACACTCAAAGATTTTTTCAATACTCCAATGTTCCCCCATTCTTGTTCAAATCACTCCAATTGTGCTTCTCAACAAGTCAGCAGAAATCCACAGTACACAGAACGCCAGCCACAATGCCCTCCTATGGTCTGATTCTCTTCTGGCTTTAATACTTGTAAGTTTATACTCTGCCTCCACTTATACCGTACTGGAAAGTTCCAGTAAGTACCATACATTTTGCTGATGATTTGAATTGAACTAAGAAATGTACTTAAGGCTATAATCAAGCAAGTTTGGAGAGACACCATAAGGCTGTGATTGAGCAAGTGAGAAGTTACACTATGAGGCCTTCATGATGTCAACTGGGAGAATGTAATTGTGTGATCTTAGAGATGCACTTAGTGGCAATGATTCAGTACAGTTAACAATATTGTTGGGGGAGGTCAATTTAGAGGGGGTAGATTACAAGAAAGGTGAAAAGTAATTTACGGTGTAACCAACCATGACCTAGCAACCGATCATGCAAAAAAGCATGCAAGTGCCAGGTGCAGGGATGCTTAATTACCCTACACACAAACTCAATTTACACTCTCTCCCACAACACAACCATGAGTGGAGTGAACTGCAGAGTTGTAGCCACTGACAGAGAGAATGAGGTTCGCAAAGCCAAGTATCCATACCATTCAAGTCTTCAACTGTGTATCCATGCTGCTGCATTATCATATGATATACCATATGGAACCTTGCGAGACTGACTCACAGGAGTGCAGCCAGGGAGTGCAGCACATTGAAAGTAGCAGCTGTTGACTGTGGAAGAGGAGAAATCAATTGTAAGGTTTGTGAGACTCTAGATGACTTGGGACATCAGGTGCAAGCGAAGATGGATAATGCATTTGCGATGTCCCTTCCACCGCCACATTGGCGACGACAACTTGGTAAGCCCTGAATGACAACCTTTCCCAACTGCCATTCTCGAATCAGATCAAAGTTCTGCCACCATCTAGATCGACAAAGTGCTATTGCAAATGAACCTGCAATTTTGAAGGACTTTTTTCACACAGTATATCATTTTAGTGTATACAATTATTCTAAGCTAATACTGGCTACTGTAGCTTGCAAAACTTATCAGAAAGCTCAATGCACAACCAGAAAGCATTTACACTATGGATGAAAAGGGCTTTCTACTTGGTCAGGCTCTCAAAGGGAAGGTTATTTGCTGTACAGGTAGAAAGAATCCCCACTATACCCAGGATGAAAATTGTGAAATGGTTACAGTTATAGAATGTATTGCTGCAGATGGTAGAGTTATACCACCTATGTATATCTACAAGGGGGGAAAGCATCTACTGGGATGGCATGCTGGTGTGCAAGATAAAGAGCAAGCAACATTTGCATGGTCAACTAAAGGCTGGACTGACAAAGAATTGGGATTGGAATGGGCGGAACAGAAATTTGAGAAAGATACTATTAAGATGTTTGTACCATTCGATTGACCTCTTGCTCATGCTAACTATTACAGGGCAAAGGGCAAGCCACATATTCTAAATCTTGATGGGCATGGCTCTCATCTAATATGGTAATTTTTCAATTTTTGCTTGAAAAGTCATATTCATCCTATTTGCCTTTCTGCACACTCTACACACATCCTACAACCTCTACAGGTTGCGCTATATGGTTCTCTGTCCCGCTGCTATAGCAATGAACTGGATTTAGGGGTTAGAAACAGAGGGAATGCAATCAAGAAAGAACAGTTTTATAAGTAAGCCCACCTGCTATATCACTCTATACTCCACTCTAATTCTTTCCTACAGACTTGTCACACATGCTAGAGCTACAGCATATACCAAGAACAACATCTTGAGTGCCATTGAGGCAACTGGAATGTGGCCTTGTAACGCATGAAAGGTACTTATTTGGGAGTTACGAAATATCACTCGATTTGAATCCCCACCAGCCACTCCAACTCTACTCTTCAGTGCAACCCCCAGACAGCCCAGAGCTTGAAGCCAATTAGCCCACAGTGCACTTCACCTTGTCACTTACCAATCACCTTCCTCTCTCAAGCTTAAGACTCTTATAGCACAACTGGAAAGGTCAGCTCAGAGTGCACTTGCAGACAAGGAATTAGAAGATGAAATTCTGAGAACACTTCGCCCAGGGGCCAAGGACAACACTGTAGTAGCAGCAATGGACCACCGCCATCTTGGTAATGCTCATTTGTACACAGCTTAGGATGTGAATCTGCCCAGAGAAGAAAGAGAGAGGCTAGACAGAGAAAAACTCATCAAAGCCACAATGTGCCACGAAATGCCTGCGGCACAGGTAGTATCCTCTGGAGAGGGGTCAAAGAGCTCCAAACATGCAGAAAAGAAGATTAGAGATGCAAAGAAGGTAGGTGTAATTGTGCTTACTGGTTGGGAGGATGAGGAAGAAGTTATGGTGGGTGGAAAGGGCCTGTGGAACGAGAAGGAGAATGGGGGGGAGGAGGACTCTGTTGTATATATTGGTGATATGCTGAACCTAGAGGATGCTATGGAGCATGTGAAAGGGAGAGAAGGGGTTAGTAGTCAACCCCCAGTAGTGACTAGGTCAGGGAGAGTGGTTAAGACAGGTCATTTGGGTCAATAAATACCACCCAGGGGTGGTCAGTTTCCCAGTCTGGGGCAGTCACCCTGGAAAATACATTAAGCTGATCTGCAACTCTATTAATTGGTTAACTTGCAATCCATGAAATATAGACAGCAGAGTATTACTAGGTGCACCTAGAGCACAGAATTGAGAAAATGGCTGTGTATAGGATACAGTCAATCTGGGGTTAAAGTAGTACTTGGTCTTGACTTATTATCATTCAAATATGTGAAAGAGATTGATGACTTAACTTAGTATTCTCTGGTAATGGCAGATTTGTGGACAAGAAAGAGACAGATGGAAGAGGTAGCTAAGTGGAAAATGGGTAAATCATCATGATAAATACAGATTTAAGCTAATTTCATTCAAAACTCAACTTACTGTTCGCAATACAGTGTGTATCACATCAAATCCAGCAGACCAGGTCACCAATACAAGGTATTCAAAACTGAATAAGGCATGTCCCACCACTGAGTTTCTATACCCTCTTATGTTCTCCAATCATGTTCAAATCTTCATTTCTTCTCTTTCTCTTTCATATTCACAAGGTTATTATTACCAGAGAATACAATGTTAAGGCAGCCCTCTCTATCACTCCATGCCAGGATTATGACTTAATATCAACTTTACCATTTGCCCAAGATTGATTCTCTGTATGTCAGTTTCCCTTCCTTATCACCATTACTTGTCAACACAGTAATATAGCCTGAGTTTCTGGCATATTTCCCTTTGGATTGATCACCCCTAACTAATCTCTACAATATATACTTTAAAGTCACCCCTTGTCACATTGATATGAGTAAGTTAACAAATAAATATAGCTTTGTTTTTATTATGTCTCACATTAAGTTAACCTGGTCGACATACTGCTCCAAATTTACCTGATTATAGGTTTCAAGTCCATTGCTATATTTACATGATAATATTCTTCGTGTACATTACTAAGTTCACTCTATCACAGCCTCCAAGCTTATCTCTGAGTGCTCCCTATCATGACCTCTATTTGCATCACCAAACCCACTCTATCACAGCTCCCAAGTTGCATATCAATGTTAACAGAATTGCAGCCTGCAAGCATGTCCCTGAGTTCATGTAATTTCCACCTCCATCTACATCTCTGATCCAACTTCAAATTTACACAATCCCTGTCTTCAATTGTATCTCTAGGTTCATCTTGTTACCATCTCCAGATGCTCCTCCAATTGCCTTCAAGTACCAACTGCTGCCATTTCTTCACATCTCTATATAGCTGGATAGATATCTAGATATATATATACATTAATACATAGTGCCAAATACAAACTAAAGAATAAGTTTCAAAATCTTTTAAAAATAACACAAAAATAAAGAGTTCTAGTTGCTCTAGTACCATTGCAAAATAATATGTAATATTTCTTGGGCTACTCTACAGTATTTCTAGATTCTGCAAAATCTTGTCAACTGTATTCCCACATACTTTCCAGATGGTCACCAGCATTCACAGATACTTATCAGAATGTATCTTGTCATTCTGGATGCTTGTCAAATTGGTGCCGGCATTTGCTGTGCTTTCCTGATTGGTGCCAGTCATTCTGTGTGCTCCCAAAATTTTTTCCAGTACTTCCTGATGCACTTCAAGGCTACTATTTGGGTCCACTCAACTCTGAGATTTGAACATTGTAGGATTCTGGTACATCAACTCCTATGCACCACAGGAGGCACTTCATAACAACAATACATTTTGCTGATGCTCTACTATTTCACCACATAGCTTATTTTCCATTCCCCAGCTCACTCAATTGCTAACTCTAAGTCCAGCTTGCATCATAACCTGGTATTCCACAATGTTTATAGCAGTACCAATATGTTAATACCTTTTTATATATCATCAAACACCATCTACTGCTAGTCCATATCAATTGCATAAATAAATTAATATACAATTATATCAACATATTGATTTGTAGAGATATATATAATAATATAATGAGAATACCTGGATTCTACCACTGTATAACTTTATCGAGTTATTGAATTACTAGCTATTGTGATTTCAAGTTGTACTTGTAGTATTTTAGAAACATATATTCATATATCCAATTGGCTCTACTGTGTTTTGATGCTCTACTTGACTTGTTACTCGCGCTCTTTGCTGGTTTCAGAATTTCCAACCTTGCACAGTAGTATTTTTATCAATTTTAGCAGTATTTCTGCATTTTGCTGGGTGTTTCTAGCAGTCACTATAGTAGTTCAATCAGCTGCATAGAAGGTTAAATATAGGATTATACTCTGACCACCCTCAGTCTCTCTCAGAGTCTCAAGGTTACAAAATATCATTCTTGTACTTGTTACTACCTAGTATAAATACTGTACGTATCCATATCCATTATTCTATCTGTACTGTTAACAATTGTAAATCTGTCAAAGTATATTTCAAAGTTGGTATATAAAACATCCACAAAATCTCTTTGCCCAAATTAAGGATTATTGATCACTAACTTATGAAAGTACTAGCTATATATTATTACTATATAATGGCTCTTATTGTAGTATTATTGCTGTTGGCAATAGATTCTATAAGTATACGCTATCTAGAAGCTAACTGTCAAATAATAATTTATATTACTGAGTGCCAGCAAGGGTGCTCTCTCACATATTATCTAAATCTATACATTTAATCATCATAGCATGTAAGAGAATCTTCAAAATTACTATATTTCATTGAAGTAAATTACATAATAATTTGCAAGTGACCGGATTACTATATATGCAATAGAGAATATTCAGAATGACTTCAAATGTTCAGAGGCTTTGTTAATTCACTATAACTTTGAGAGTAACATTGAAACACAGGGTAATTTGTATTGGTGCATTTGATTGATAGTATTTCAATGTATTCTATATGGTAAAACTGTAACTATATAAACCATTCAGAGATGTGATAAATATCATGTAAATATTTACAAGATATTGATTATACATCTTGTAACTCAATAATTGGGTAAATACACATATTATAATCCAGCTTTTTAAGCACTTTTCTACAAAGTATATTGTGATTAGATATTCAATAGAGGGATATATTGTTTCTAAGTAATTTAAATGATAATTTCTAATTCAGAGTATATGTACTTGATTTAGACATTTTGAAATATTGTTGATAATTTTAAAAGTAGAGTCTTTGATAAGCTGTAATATCATCTGAATCTTTCAAAGGATATACATATATCACCTTTAGACCAGATATTATTATTAATTGAATTTATAATATATTGGATTTATTTTTAAATATAACAATCATATTATATTTACATCTACTAGAAAGTATTTAAATTAATCATTATTGGTGGAAGATTTCTAATAGAAATGTAGATATCTTTATATTATATATAGTAGACTTAAAATTTCTTACATTGCAATAAACAATGAATATTTCAAATAGATATTCTTTAGCAGCATTTGAGAATGTTATTAATAAGATAACTATACTATGTAAATATTTAAAATAATTGACATTATTCAGAAGTAAAGGGTTATAAATAGAACTATACCAATAATATCTAATTAGTACATTAATATACCTACTTACATTCATTATTGCTCAGTACATTGTCTATTGTTTAATATATTTTAGAAAGTTGCTCTTGAATATTTTCTGCATATAACATAAAGTTGTTAAATTGAACAACATATTACAATAAATTCTAAATATCTACTAATTCTGTATAGGAGTACTTGGATGTATTTCAAAGTAATACTGCTATAAATATTAATATATATAATGTCTATACTCTGTTGCACAGCAATACAGTAGTATGTATCTATAGATGTAAAGTTTTTATACAAGTAAGTACATTTGAATACAAAAAAATCAATATAATTGTTTATCAATAATTGGTTGTAAACTTGGTGATATTATTATTTAGTAAGTAATATCTTGGTATATTACCCAATCCATCAAATTTACATTGACTGCTGAAAATAGTATTTGCTTTGTAATAGCAATAAATATCTTTAAATTCTATTATATTACAGCAATATCCTCTTGATCCAATTTCAACTGTTGAAATATAAGACTAATCTTCCGTTACAGTTAAGTTTAGATAGATGGAATAGATTGGATGGGACACACATACTTTGACATTATCTCTTGTGACATTATCTTCCAGAATAATTCAACAAATAATATTTAAAATTCAACTGTATTGCAGCTTGGCGCATTACTACAGAAGAGGAAATATTTCCCTTTCCAGCTATATAAATCACCACATTAGGCTCCATCCTTATCAGGATACCATAAAGTAAACTTGATGGTATTCTATTAACTTAATGGCACATGAATGCTGTGGCTAGCCAATAAATTGAAGCCACACAAAGTTGAGGATGTCTATAGAACTGCATCTACTCTTTAGCTTTCTCTTTACCCAGTCGGTGCATTTTGGCAGGAATTTATATATAAAAACTTGAAACATGCGCAAGCCCAATACACAGAGTTCCTGTCACCGTCGCCAAAAGGGCGGAGTGGGTAAATAATAGATTATACAGTAGCGTGTAGACGTGGACTGAAAAGATTTCTCCTTGCTTCATGTTTGTGTCACTGTATAACGGCAGATCTTGGCGTCCTCATGCATTGAACATTCTATTCGATGATTGCTGTCATACGTCGAGCGCTCTGACCGTTGCAGGGTCTATCTGCCTGTCAAACCCAGGGTTAGAACTCTTGGGCAAAAAGGAGTTCTGCTATACATCGTTCAAAATAGTCCGTTGATGATAGGAGGCCTCTCTGCCACCATTAGAGGTGCAATCGCTCGGTTGAGAATCCAAAGAACCATATATTAGTGGTGATCAATAATATCGTTGGACCTGGTATCGACATTTGTTTGTGGGAGGGAGATATCCATTGGAACAGATATAAAACGCCCTACTAACCACTCCTGCGGGCGAGAGAGAACGTAGTGTACTTAGGTGCGGTAAGCAGTTCGAATTCAGGCACAAAATTGTCTACTTGTCACAGCCAATTTCCAGTTTCTAGAGCAGGTCCCGACGAACCAGGGCAAGAGTAATCGACACTGGACTGGTACGCACCTACTCGATACATTCCTCAAAAGCCGTCGAATAGAGTAATCTATGCCTTATGAGATGACATACGCGCGGCAGGTGCTCTAAACAGCAGCAATTTTGTCTTGTCAGCGGTACGTACTCGGTCGGTCAGTCGGCAGAGCATGTAAAATATCCTTTCTCGATGGTCGTCTCACTGGTGCATCCTGATCGATGATCTGAGATTACTCCTAACTCCTCTTCTACCTCTCCCTCTGCTTACTCTCCCCTCCCACTCTCACTTCTAGCTCCTCCCTCTTTCTCCCCCCCCCCTCTTCCTCTCTATTCTCGTCGACCCAAGTCTCTTCATTAGCAGTGCCATCTCGAGCGTTGCGGTGTCTTTGCACTCTTCTCTTTTCTTATTCGGCGGCGCTGCATTTTCAAAAGAGCCCCCTTTTAATCCGCCGAGCCATTAAAGAACCGCTGTCAGTTGTAACTCTAGTCACTCACCGCCTTCAACTAAACTCTTCGCCGTCACCATTTCCATTGTTTCGCATTCCCATTGACAGTCCTTTCTTTATTGGCCTTTGTCTTTCGTGCTTCCTTCGACAGAGCCTGGAATTCACTAGGTGAGTGGGTGAATTACTGCTATATATCACCATCGCTTAGTTGCTTTTTTGCCATCACTTCTCATCACACTCCCATCTCACGCACACACTACCCTGAGAGATTATTCTATTCCCGAACTGTCTAACGTCTCATTGCCATCACTCACAGTAACCACCCCCTTCGGCTTGACAACCTTTGCGACGACCGCAGCCGTAATCACTAAAAAGAATTAGCACACGCCTAGCTGCGTTTCACGAACACGGAATCTAATCATTATCTTATAATTGCAGTAGGAGTCTTGAGTCCTAAAAGACCGAGTTCGAGTACTTTCGAGAAGCAAACTCCCAACGATACAATAAGCCCCGTCAAATTTTTGTCCCGGTTGAATACGACGAGTTTGGAAAGTGCAAATAGCTCTGTTGTACGCCCAACAAAAGTCGAGACACCCTCGATTCCAGTTTCGATCCTATACTGCTCTACGAGCAAGTCTCCCTCCTGGTGGGGCTATTACTGGTACGTTGGAATCCTTACCAATTACCGTGGGATGCAGTAAGGTGCTGACTCGTGCGGCGTTCCGGAACAGGTTTAATTCCTAATGTTGACCTCTGCTGATTACAGATTGAAAACGACCCTGAACGTTTCAGCTCCCTCCTCGGGCAGAAACACCGCCAATTCGTCGCCTACCGAAACCTCATCAACCAATCCCTCACGATACAACCCCAGCGGCATCATGAGTAATGCCAACAACTCAGCGAACAATGGAAGGATGGGGGCAGGCTCCCCTTCCTATGAAGCTTCAGCAGGTAGTCGGTTGTTCTCAAAGAGGTAGGAATTGAGGCTTCCTTAAAGGCTCATAGTATGGAATAATTCTAACAAGTACAGAGCACGGGAAATCCAGGTGGAAGAAGGGGTTGCACCTCCCAAACTTTGGGGGCCGATCTCTTCCGGAAATTCGCCGTCGTCTTCGTCACTTAGAGATCGTGAGAATATTATTCCCGAGTCGCCGCAGTCAAATGGATTCCCCGAACCTGTGGCAGTACCTCTACAAACAGAGTTTCAGTCACCAGTGTTCCGTCGTGCGCGTGCTGGAACTGTTCCATCAAGATTCTCTCCTGGAGGCGGGTCAAATGCTCCGCCGACGATTCCTGGGATCCCCTCCACAAGCCGGCCATCCCCAGCCCCAAGTCCTTTTAAGGCCAACCCTCAACAGCAGCATGTGGATATCCAAGATTTGCAGCCTTCCCAGACTGAGACCAAGTTGAGACTTCGGTCTGGGTCGCTCAACATCCCACCTCGCACTAACTATGTTAGCGCGTTTGGTCCATCGATCTTTGCAAGTTCGTGGTCCCAAACTAGAGAAAGAAGTCAGACAAACTCAGGATTGCCGCAAATCCCGGCGTCACCGGCGTATTCATCTTTTTCTAAGGATGACGAGGGATCGCATATGGCGCCTAGGACATTGGACTACCTTGGCCTTGTGGATACCCCGCAGACCTCCAGAGCAACTTTGGCTCGACCGATGGGATTAGATACACTGATGGAAGGTCAGCGTGCAGCTACAATACAGCCTTTCCTCTCAGAGCTCAATGGGATCCATCGGAATCTAAACCGCATTCGGTCGTACTCGGTCAATGCCAAGGAGAAGTATGCAGCGGACGAAGAGGAGGAAGAAGAGTCGAGGCATATATACAGTGCTCAACATAGTGGAACTGTTACACCACAAGGCGGGAATGCTACCGTATTGGCTGCAGCCCAAGCATCTGCAGCCGCGCACGCTATGGCAGTTGCTGCGTATGCGAATAACATAACACCTAGCAGACCTAGAGCCAGAACTGCAGGCGTTCTTGATTCCCCACCTATCAACCGGTTAAAGAGTTACCTTGCTACTCCTTCCAAACTCGATTCCATGACGAGTGCGTCTGACCTCCGAGGCGAGTATTTTGATATCTCTAGCGGTTTGGAGGCTTTGAAGTTTGTGGCAATGAACCCACGACCTTCTAGTGGAGAAGGCGGCCTTGCTTCGATTGAGGAATCACAACTTGAAGGACCAACTCGATCTCTATGGCTTGGCAACATTCCAGCTTCCACTACTACGACCTCTCTCATACATATTTTCCAACCCTTCGGTTCTGTTGAATCAGCCCGTGTACTTACGCACAAAAACTGTGGTTTCATCAACTACACCACCGCAGAGCACGCTATCCAGGCTCGTATTGCATTAAATGGCAAGGAGATTTTCCCTGGAGCTGGCCCTACCCGCATTGGTTTTGCGAAGCCATCATCTTCGGGCAGCAATGGTACTCTTACACCGAACGGGGGAGTATATGGGTCTCCTAGCCCTGATCCAAATGCGAAAAGCGTGAATGAAGGCGGGGTCACATTGTCCAAGGGCGCCAGCAGTTCTGAGGTCAATAGTTCTGAAGGGGGTTCTGGAAATGTGGAACTGGAATTACCAAAGCTTGCAGATCTCAAAGAAGACATTTTGAAAATTGTGGAGGAATTCGGTGCCGAGAAGGAGGATATTGAGAGGATCTGCAAGTGCATCAATCAGGCCGTCTCGTTCAACAGCTTCGAGCCTGAAATACCGACCATTCCAGAGCCCAGCCACAGCCGTACTCATGATGCTCCCATGTTACGCGATATCCGTAAGAGGATTGATAACGGGAACTGTTCTACTTCCGAAATTGAAGAAATCGCCCTGGCTATGTTGCCAGAGATTGCAGAACTGTCAAGCGACTACCTTGGAAACACTGTGGTTCAAAAGCTTTTTGAGTATTGCTCTGAAGAAATCAAAGAAACAATGCTCGTGGAGATCGGCCCTCATTTGGCCGAGATCGGTATTCGTGAGTGCTTCCTGGCTGTTGTAAAATATCTGATTCTAACCCATAACTGCAGATAAGAACGGTACCTGGGCTGGCCAAAAAATCATTGATGTGGCAAAGACGCCTGCGCAGATGAATAAAATCACAGATTGCCTCCGACCTTATACGGTTGCTCTTTTCCTAGATCAATACGGAAACTATGTTCTCCAATGCTGCCTGCGGTTTGGGGCGCCGTACAACAATTATATCTTTGAGACCATGCTAAGCCGTATGTGGGAAATCTCTCTGGGAAGATTTGGATCCCGAGCTATGCGAGCTTGTTTAGAGAGTCACCACGCCAACAAGAGTCAGCAGCGGATGCTTGCGGCTGCTATCGCTCTTCACAGTGTTCAACTAGCTACCAACGCCAATGGCGCGCTGTTGTTGACTTGGTTTTTGGATACTTGCAATTTCCCCAAGCGTCGGACCGTTCTTGCTCCTCGTCTCGTCCCCTACTTGGTGCATCTCTGTACCCACAAGGTGGCCTACCTGACCGTTCTGAAAGTTATTAATCAGAAGAACGAACCGGAAGCCAGGGATACCATTCTCAAGGCTTTGTTCTTTTCACCTGGAGACAAGGTTTTGGAGGATATCCTTAAGGATCATCAGTGTGGAGCGACTCTTATCTTCAAGGTTTTAACGACTCCATTTTTCGAGGAGTCTATGCGCCCAGATGTCATGCAAAACGTCAGGAATGTTTTGCTCAAATTGAAGGTAACACCATCTCAAGGGTACAAACGCCTCATGGATGAAGTTGGACTGTCGACCCGTAACCCGGTCAACAGTGCCAACAGTACACCCAAGGAGCGCGATAGCATCAATGGAGGTGCAGGTGAACGTCGGGGCTCCCATCATAACAATAGTAACACCCCAACGCATGGCAACCGCAATCCTGAAAATAATGCTCAAGCGAATTTCTATCAAGGCTCACCCATGTACGATTCTGCTATCATTGCTTCCGCGGCAAGCCAATTCCCTCAAGGAGCATTAGAGCAGTTTAACATGTACGGAGCTGCCCCAGCCATCGGATCACCGGCGTTCCAGCTCCACGTTTTACAACAACAGATGGTGGCGGGGCGTGCGGCACCAGGATTCTTTGCAATGGCAGGATTCAATAACCCTCAAAGAGCCCCGGAACAATTTCGTGGAGCAGCACAAGGAAATAACTCGATGCCGTCAACAGGTATGGGGAATCCTATGTTGCCGGGCATGATTGCCACGCCGGGATTCAATCCGTTAGTTACGCAACAGTTGATGGGAGGATATGGATATGGGGGCATGCCAATGTTCCCGCCGCAGCAGCAGCAGCAAGCACAACATGGAGGGAATCTCGGAGGACGACGGGGTGGACGGGTGAGTTTCCATCTCGTTTAAGAGTGTAAACATACATTTACTGATGTGTTCGCCGTAGCGTTAAATGGGTTTGGTTTTGTTGATATTTTTGCCGAAATAAGGGGGAGAAAGTTTAGGCTTTGTGTGCATTATCATCGTCGCATTGTCATACTTTTCATGTTTTGTTGCATATCTTGGATGCGATCTGATATTGTGTTTTATCTGCTATTCATTCTATATGCCCCTCTCTGTTGCTTCTATACTCATGTTGATGAAATCGAAGGCTTTTTCTTTCTGCCTATCTTTCTGGAAGAAAGCTTAAGGCGACAGTATATTCGGAACGTACCTGTATGTACGCAGTGGATATGAGCGTTTTTTTCCCAAGAGAAATTTTTGTTATCCGCTTACTCTAGGAGATATAAATGGTTCGATTATGTTCTGTATGTATTTACTATTTGTCAGTTGTCACTCATTTATGTATAGATGTGGAATAAAAGGCGGTGGGATGGGACTGGGATGGGATGGGAGAAAGTGGTGTTGTATGAATGGAATTTCGAATTGGAATTGCATGTGGTGTGTTGTGGTGTTGTGATATCGATGGCAAGCGATTCCAACTTGGCCTTTGGCACTCCACCAGACGACTCACCCTGGTGGTGTTGCAGAGCAATTTTGGGTGCCACAGCATATAGTACGACCTACTTACGGAAGGGTGGATGGATGAAAGGGCACTTTTGAGATTTGCAAGACCACGCCTGGGTACCGGGATCTAAGTAACTGCGCCACTGCGCGACAGCCATCTGCAAAAAGTCGTCTGTGCCAACGACTTTCCAAGCGAGATTCTCCTTTCTCACACTCATACATCCACATACTGCAACGAAACAGTTCTCTCTCCAACCAGTCGAAACGAAACGAAACGAGCGAAACGAAACGGGCGACCCGAAACTAGTGAAACGAAACAGGCGAAACAAAACGGGCGCAACAAAACGGGCGAAACAAAACGGGCGAAACCAATCGAGCAAATGAGCGGCCGACGGAAACGAAACGAAACGCGATGTCCAATGCTACTCCATCCGATAAAGCCCCGGTGGCTCAGACAGAAGGAGAGATACCAAGTTGCTCAACCCGTGAAGGGGACGCAGACCGGACCTTCTCTCTTGACTGCTCTGATGTCACTGGCAGTGATGTCAATGCACCTATGCTTGATGAGGGGACTCGACTTGGACTTGAACTGTCTAGAAAAGAACGACAAAAAGTTGAGGATGAGACTCGGAAGCGGCAGAGATTTCTACGCAAAAAGGCCGAAGGCAAGGAAAAGAGAAAAGAGACTCGAAGTGCAATTAAGGAGGCCGAAGGATTGGAAGGCTTTGTCGCAGCGGGTTTCCTTCATAGTGAGGCACATGAACTACTCAAAGACAAAAAACGCGATGTGAGGATTGTCTACTGTCCGAGGTGTCCAGAACGCGCCACCTTTATGAAAGGCCAACAATATGCCCCAAACGACCCTATTTTCTGCAATTTTAAACCTCTCCGCGGAAGCGGTAGCGGCTCCATCTACATTCTGGACGAGGACACACATGAGCTTGTTGCAGCAATCAGGATTACCGAAGTCAAGGACCTTACACCCGAATCCAAAGCCAAGTTTCAACATATTTTCTCTTACTTCACACGAAATAAAGGCTTCCAACCCTCTGTTGCCAACAATCATGCAATGGTAGGAGGAGGTATGCGTGCCATTGGATGGCGTGCCTCCATGGAGCAGGGTCAGGCTTTTGGAACCTATGTGCCCCACACCAGCGTGGATCCTTCTATTGTTATGGGGGTGCTTCCACCTAAGTATCTATACTCACTTATATCTGAAGATACTTATAAGAAGATACTAGGTACACAGCCGTAGATCCTATTAAAATTCCTCAGGCGTAATCCCAGAAAAAAGGTACTGGGAGTCGATAAAGATCGTATACGCAACAAGGACAGATATGAATTATCATATCAGATGCTATTAGATGAATAGCAACTAAATCGTATCGTGGTGTAATGCAAAACTGACAATACATATAACTCGTAAAATTAATCCCGGTGATTTATTTTGTGACACTTTAAGTAATGCCCGTTGATAGTGCAATATAATTTGACACGTATCTTCACACCCTTCTGAATCTTCCTTGATAAATCTGGTGTTCAGATACTATCGGCAATATTACGTCTATGCATAATCTCCCTAACTCGTAATTCCAATTTCCTTGATTCCAGATACGTAGCGAGGGTATCCTTGGGAATTGCTTGCAACCGATTGCTTTGCTTTTTAGTTAAAGGTTTTACCGGAATCTTTCCCGACCTCGTACGAGACAATACACAAGGCTTTTGCTTCAAAGCATGCCTTTCTTTCCGGGACTTGCAAAGAAACTCCTTGGCGTTTTTGATAATTACTGTAGCTTGATCTGACTCGGATTCGCCACTCTCAATCTCGTAACTATCGTTGACTGTATTATTGATTTGAGATATCCTATCAGGATGAACGCGACTTCCTTCAGTATCAATATTAAGGTGATCCTGAAGCCCAGACGCCACCTCTCTTTCTGAGGACAACTGCTCAATCTCCAATGATGCCTGATACTCTTCGAAACGTATACGTAAGTTATCAATATGCGTAACAAGTCCGTCCGTAAGTCCAATAACGGAGGCTATCCACCAGCCACTTTGCGCCACAATGATATACTGATTCTTCCTGGCGTAACGAATGATTTTCTCTAACGCATATACTATGACGTCATTTTCGTTCTCGAAGGTTATAGTCATTCGTATAGGATAATACTTATCAAACGTGCAGGGCTGCCGCTACACAAAGCTAATAGATTTTTTATATCAAAATAGATATAGGTATCATAAAACTTAATAATAAATAATGGTTTTCTTTCGCTGGTAGGTATGACTGTTTGTTTCCTCCTCCAGCTCTCTTCTCATTGCCGGGACAATGTGATCTCTTATATAGAAACTTCTTCGGGATGTTACGCATGCGCTCCCATACTTCGTCTTCCATGATTTTGATAGCAAGGTACATCTGCATCTTACATTCAAATGAATGCGCCTTGCAAGAATTGCCACAAATCCCAATGGTTATCGTGTTCATGCCGGTGCGGTATTAAAGCGTTACGCTCCTGATAAGAATCATGCCACACCCGCAAGATCTCATATATCTGATCATAACTTCAACTTAGACATCTCCCTCTCGTATGGTTCGGTAATCGGGAACGCTGCCAACATAGTGTACAGACGTTTTTGAGCTAATCCATACTATAGTATAATTGCATCATAGGTTTACGTGGCGGACAACCACTACTATGCCGATATAGATTAAATTATTGAAAATACGGAAGTATCTACATTTCTCTTACTAATATTTGTACTTTCTTAAGTATTCTCCTTACGATAAGATGGTACTTTATGGATAAGAATAATGTGGTGTGTTAATAACTTTTAATACTTTTGTTATCTTTTATGTTTAGGTTGTTTAGAAAGTTCCGGTTAGAACTTGTCTAGAACCTTCTTTTTGGTTCCGTTGGAAGAGGGATTTATCAGCGCTTATCTTAAAAGAACGCGTCTAGATTGTTCTGTTATATTCTTTACGGTTTTCATGTATTTGTGTACAGTTGCAGTGTTTTCTCTTTCTGTTTTCGGTTATTGATCCGCAACCGTGGTCACGGACAATCACTAGTGTATTATTGTATGTATAGATACTGTTTCTCCGGTTAGAAAACAGTTCTTTAGACTTGCTCAGACATCGATCGGAATACTACAATATCTCCCTCAAATCCTCTTCTCAGTATATGCTTGCCTTTCGAATACTTCTTGAAATCGTTATACTCGCTATACTCCTTCTTTGTATACTTCTCTTGAGATTGTAATAAATCTCTTCGGTCTTTCACTGTTATAATCCAATATAAATGACACGCACGTAGCGTTGAAGTTGCCATCCCGTCACAAGTCAATGTGCGGGGATGCTTCGACCTCATATCAACAGTCATGCCATAATCTTTCCATCACGTCGCTGCTCAGGCCGGGACCATTCCCTTTGGCCGGGGAGTGCCCAGTGCTCCGACGTCACATAAGACATCAGTCTTAAGATCCCACGTAATAGCTGCAACTAACGATTGCCGTGTCTGAGGATACGAACTCCTTTGCTCTACTCCGATCAGACATAATCACTCTAGCATTGAAAATAAACTTGGTTGATAATTACACGCTCAGCAGGGTTGTACCCCTTTCGATCTGGCAGTGTAATTGCATCATCAAATCAGCTGCCGCAGTGTATGCTTTCAATGAATCCGCTAAGCCTAAACTTAACCAATCGAGATGAGTACCATTCATACCCCGCTAAAGGTAATCGTGACCGACAGTTCTGAGGATGCCTAGGGTAGTCGTTTTGCATGTCAGACTTTCCTGACAAGTACCCATCATTGGTTATCTCAGGTTACGTATACTCTGTTAAGGGAGAACCCCTAACAGACCGATGGGTGTGCTGCCTGTGGGTGAAGACAAATTGCACACTGTGTAGGAGTACGTCCATGCAAAAATCCATCACAGTTGCATTTGTAGGCATTGCAGGCATAAGGTGGCATTTTTAAGAACAGACTAGAAGAGTTGACTTGGTAGTATGAAGGCTTTCGTTGTAGGTCGGTTATGGAATTGAGATATACAATATTGCCATCAATTCTACGCTTTATATATGTGTTGCATGATCAGCGTTCCCAAAGTCTCCCAGCAACTATTGAGTCTGATACTGTCTTCACGGAACTTCCACTGGCATAACTTTTCGTGAACATAATTCTCACTTTAACACGTACCTCCACAGTTCAACATGTAGCCTGCAAACCAAATTCATACTTGTTTGTACGATGATTACCAGGTGTACGTCAACGCCCTCTTGTATATGAACATGGCCCACGACATCTAGCCCACGTAGCTTAGTTTTAAAATCTACATG
>Ga0307515_10001422_pt1 | contig 54180 bp, 28 predicted proteins | sample 17_EM_MG_FD_194513 | JGI IMG/M metagenome (GOLD analysis project Ga0307515, IMG submission 194513) | Populus trichocarpa ectomycorrhiza microbial communities from riparian zone in the Pacific Northwest, United States - 17_EM | ecosystem: Host-associated > Plants > Roots > Unclassified | place...
TACTCATCAACACACCAATGCCGTTCACACCCGTTACTTTATTACTTGAAGGTGGCATGCTGTTGAGGGCGTTAACCATCACCTGCATTTGGGTAGAGTAATACTGAGGGATCAGGATCTTTTCGTTACTATTGGCAACCTTGTAGGGATGCGTATAAATGCGCTCGGGCCAGGGCATCACCTCATAATCAGATACGGTTGGGTACAACAGCTTTGCTGTAAAAGTGGCCTGGTAATTTCGCTTGTAATCGCTCCAGTCCTTTTGCCTGTCTTCAATTGGGTCGGTTAAAAAAAACATTTTGCGGCCGGTTGGCGCTGTCATGGATACCATCGACCCATATTCCAGGTAGGCGTTTTCAAATACGCGCTCTTTTTGCAGGCCGTTAAAATAAGTCGGCTCGCGCGAGGTACCCGTCCACACCTGGGCTATGTAACCATCAATACCGGGCAACGAAGCCAGGCTGGCCTCGGGGCTAACAATTTGCCACGACGAATAGTTAACCAGCGAATGCGTGGCGATAAACACTTTTATATTTAAGCCCTTGCTTTTGCCATAGGCTTTAGCGTACGATGATACTTTTTCAATGGCATCATAATACAGGTGGTACTTTAATTTGCTGGATAGATAAGTATTCTCGGCCGATGCATCCTGCGGCTTCCAGGGGAAACCGTAATAGCTTTGCCATTGGGCTTTGAAGCCCGCGCTATAGCCCGCACGTGCCCAAAATTCAGGCTCTTCTAAAAATATATTGGTAATGCCAACATCAATTACTCTTTTAATAACCGCTGTTTTCATATACTCGATGAACGAGGCATCGGGCACCACATAAGGCATATCCCTGCCATGAAAAATGGTATCGCCCTTTTGGGTAACCTGCCCAACGCCCAGGTGGTTTTTACCATCCCATTTACCCAGGAAATAATCTTTGTAATCGCCCCAGGCTATGCCGGTCATGAAGTTGGTTTCATAACCATGGTCGCGCCAGGTTTGTACGCGCTGTTCAAAGGTCATGCCGGGGTGGTCGTTGGTTCCGTAAACAATGGCAATGTCGCTGCGTACGTCAATCTCGGGCATCCAGGGGCTGGCGGTTTGGAAAGCAGTCTTCTCTTTTAACGGTGCCGGTGCCTGCTGCGCAAAAACAGCAGACGCCAGCATTGTTAAACAACAGGAAACAAAAATGTTTTTCATAGGTAGGTGCAGGGCGGTAGATGCCGCTTATTACCATACAATGATAGCATAGGTGGTATTAAAACAGGGGTTAATAAATGGGTTAACCCGGTTTAAATTTCATTAACCCGTTGAAATTAATGTTGTGTCAACCATGAAATGACAGAAAGTCTTTAGTCGGAAGTCTTAAGTTCTCAGTCAAAAAGCACAATTCAGATTTAGGACTTACGACTGATGTTATGTTAATCGTGTAATGACGGATAGTCTTTAGTCGAAAGTCTCAAGTTCTAAGTCAAAAAGGACAGGTCAGATTTACGTGTACTTCTGACTTAATACTAATCGTTCTGTTAACGGCCCTTATTTCCCGCAAATTTTATCAAATGGGATGGGGTAATCAATCCCCAATGATCTTTTATATTCGGCTATAAAATCATCGTAGCTACGGCGGGCGTGTTCAATACCCCTGGTGCGCCTGATGGCTTTCAGTTTATATTTAATGCCGGCATCGCTAAACGGGTCGATATTTAAAATCAGCCGGCTTATCTCCAGCGCCTTTTTAAACTGTCCCTCATCATAGGTGTTTTTTATTACAGGCTGCAAAGCCGGCATTAGTGCTTCTTCGTACTCCTCCTTAAAATCATCCAGCCAAACATCGGGCATAGCCGGCAGCAGGCCGCCACGGGCCATCAAATCAAAATGCGGAACCTCCAATGCAGCTGCACCCTGCCTGTTATTAAGGCTGGCCTGCACCACAAAATAATCACAAAAAAAGGTATCTGAAACAGTGAAGCTATACGTATCATTAATGTAAGCCAGCTCAACCCCATCCAGATCGGCAAGAATACTTCTCAGGTGATTTAAGGTAACACCCCTGATATTTTTTGTTTTGGCTACATCTTTATCGGCCCAAAGGGTGGTTGAAATGCGCCTGGAGGTTACACCGTTTTTATCGCGGCTGTTCAGTAAAATTAAAATAAATAGCTGTTTAATTTTAGGGCTAAACAGGTAGGTAATATCCTTGCCGTTTTTATCATAAACCGTAAATGCGCCCAGCAAGTAAACCGCATTAATCTTGTTGCCAATAATTTCTAAGGCGCTTTCATCCTGGGTTAAATCAGCAGTTTCCTGCACCGGTTTGGCTTTTTTCCTTTTCAGGTAGATGAATGCTCCACCGGCCACAAGCAGTACCGCCGCCAGCCCTGCAACGTAGCTATACAAACTGGTTGTTGTGCTTTTAGCCTGTTTCGATTTTAAATAAGCGGCATAACTTACGGGAGGGAATGCCAGCGAATACATTTTGATACCCGATTTTACAGGCGAAGTAAACTCCTGGGTGGTGCAATAAAATTCGTTCGCGTCGCTATTAAAAAACAGGTTAACATCGGTTTCAATCCGTTCGGATGTTACCGCAATCTCGCCGCTTACAACCTCGTATGATCCATCTTGAATAGCATATTTATAAAGCTTCAGGCTGGTTTTAGGTCGCTCGTGCGGGTAACACAGCAGATAAAAATATTTTCCATCCTTTGATGGTACAAGGTTATTGGCAGGCACAAAAGCCTCTTCATCAGGCTTAATTTCCCATAGTTTTTTGATGGTGCGGTTGCTTAGGTTAACCCGGTACAAATCATAAAAATGCATGCCACCTACAACCTGGCTGCCCGATTGATTGCCGATGCCGCCGAATATATACACGTCGTTATTCGCGTCGGCAGCGCTGCAGGCCGAAAAAAACCGTGGATCGATATGGTCGCCGGTAAAAACCACAGGCTGCCAAACCTGTTTCAGGGTATCAAACTTAAAAAAATCATTATAGTACCTGAACGACCCGTAGCCGCCAAATAAATAAAGATCATGGTAATCTTTATCATAAAACACATTGTGGTGATGCCGTTGCGATGGCAAGGCAGCATTTCCATTAACTTCCCATTTTAAAGCCGAAAGATCAAGCGATACCAGGCCGGAGGGGCGGCCCGGGGCGTTGTTAACCTCATATACATACAGTTTATTTTGCCTTGGGTTAATAATGCTTTTGCCCAGTAACAAGGGCATAGGTAAGGTATTTTGATAGGGGCTGGATGATTCCTCCTCATTCCTTACATTATATTGCGTTACCGAGTTGCTGCCAAACAGCACCATGCGTTGTTTTTGCTGATTAAAGTTTAGCCCCACAACCTCGTTAAAGCTTTTTGACAACCGCGGCTTCCAGAAGTACGATTCATTAATAAGCCAAACCGGGTTTTCCACAAAACCAACCTCGTCGCCACTGCTGCTGTGCACGTTTTGGCCTTCCCACTCATCTAACGGGAACGAATAAGTTTGAGAAGCATCGCCAACTTCCAGGTTGCGGATAGCCATATTGGGCACATCGGAGTAACGCGAATTTTTGCCAAAGGTAATTACCGGGCTGATGCTGCCTGTGAAACCAAAGCCCGAAGCGCCATACGGTTTACCGTTAACCCACACGGTTGCTTTATCCCCACGCAAGTCCAGTTTGATTTTGATGGCTGTCCATGTCCTTTTTGACAACTGGGCGGCGCTCAGCGGGATGGTGATTTTATTGCTCTTACTGTCGATGTTGAAATTTAAGTAAGGGGTTCCGTTCAAATAAATATAACTGAGGCTATAGGAGGCGTTTTTACCATCGGCAATGTTTAAAACATAGCCCAGGTGCGAATTATCCCATAAAGCCAGTTGGAAGGCGATGGTTAATTCATCATTAAATGTGGGGCTTTCCTGTTTAAAAACGGAATAGGACGTCCGTTTTTCCATTAAACTATCGTTCGAGTTGAACTGTAAGCCCTGCGCCTGTAACTTTAAGCACGAGCCAAGGCAGGCAGCAAAAAACAAAATCCTATATACCCAGGGATGCAGTAATAAAATCCGGCTCGCTTTTGTCATTGAATACACTTGTCTAAATTCCCCGCGACCAGGGGAATGGCCCGCTGTTGAACGCAAGTGCTAAATTATGTTTTTTTTAAGTATGGCAAACGGGGAATTTGTGATGCTGTGGAAATGGTTAGTTGAACCCCCAATATATCGAATTTGTTGTTGGCTTTTTGTATATCTGTTACCTCCATTTACTAACCCGTTCTGTATTATCATCAAATTGGGCCGATAACGCTTTCATGCGCGACTTGAGCAGTAATTGCCTTCCCTCTATACTGCGGGTGAAAATAAGTTCGCACGAGCCTACATGTTTTTTCCATTGTTCCATAAAATACACCGCAGATGTTTTGGTACGGCCTATAATTTCGGGCACAGCGTGATAATCCTTCTGCTTCACAAAGAGTAAAAAGATATTTTTCCTGACAATGACATAACGCGGGTTATCTATCAGCCCGACTACCTCATGCAACATATTGATAAAGGCCGACCGTTCAAACGTGGTGCCGCCATCCAGGAAACAGTATACATTACCAAACCTATCAACCGAGGAATCTACGGTTAATTCTGCCCGGTTAGTTTTGATAACACCTGCCTGCGCCATTGCACTTAGCAGCGTGTTACCAATTTGCTCAACATCTTTTGATATATCGCGATATTTAATAAAAAGCCTAAAAGCTTTAAATGCCAGGCGGCCAAATAAAAGAAAGCCTGTTATTGCAATGATAACAAGGTAGATAGAAATCCCCTCACGCGACGATAGTAACCTTCCTGCCCTGCCCAGGCTTTGCAATATGGCAGATAAATAATCGAGTATACCAAAACCAAGCGCGGCAAGCAGGTTGGCAATGGTTTTATTAAGGTACATGGTTTTAACAGCACTATATTCATGGTCGCCCTCAAACGGGATCTTGATCTCTTCAATTAACGTGACGCCATTTTCCAGTGCAGTATTCCATTTTGTTTTAAGGGATTCCCTGTCGGCCGCGTAAGTAAAGGCTCGTTTGTTGTGTTGTTCAACATCATCCTGCTGTTTTATGCCGGGCGGGATATTTAACCGGCCTACACCGTTTTCGATGCCGCCGCCATCTTTAAAAGAGATGCCAACAAAGCTTTTAAACCTGCGCTTAAGCATATCAAAATCTTCGCCGCCGGTAGCGGTAGTTGGATCGATACAACATAGGTGCCAGATATTGCCCGTTTTACCGAGGTTACCTTTTTGCGTACGAATGGCGCGGCCACGCATTTGGTTAGACAGCACAAACGAACCAACAAAACTGGCCAGCACCAACGAATTAATTGCAGGGGCATCCCAGCCTTCGCCCAAAAGCGATTTTGTACCAATCAGCACCTCTATTTCGCCGGATTGAAAAATCTGTGTAATAAGATTAACAATATCGTTTTTTAACTGTTCGCTCTGTTCAACCAAAACATAATCACTTGCAAATGCCACCCTTTCGCAATTAATTTCGCCTAATCCATAATGCCTCACTTTTTCCCGGAACACCAGGTAAGCCGAATACGGAACAATGACCAGCGAGCCCGTTAACACGCCAATTTTGATACCGGCAGCATTTTGGCGCCTTAGTTTTTCAAAAATGGTCATCACGCCAATTTTGTTCAGTTCAAAATCGTTGGTATCGGCATTGATATAAAATTCTTTGCGGATATAATCTGTCAATACTACCATGCGCAGGTTATGGCCCAGTTGCTGGTATTCAAAATTGACAATGTGTTGTATGCTATCTAATTTGCTGATACTGGAAGTTAAAGCTCCGGTCAATTTTTTGTTTTGCGAAAAGCTGATCTGCCGTTTTTCTATAGCGCCATACCGATGCAATTTGCCTTCGATGGTTTTTTGATGGGCGGCAAAAGTCTTAAAATGTTCCTTATCCCGGTACAGGTAAAAATCCAGCAAAACCTCCATCCAACTGTTATCAAAAACCGGGATTTTCAGTTTTTTGTTATCGATAACGTCAAGATGATCTTTTGATATAACCCTTCCGTTGGCATTTAAAAAAATGAGCGACGCGGAGTAGTAAGACAAATTGGTATAAATCCAATCTAAACTCCCCTGCGGATTTTGCCAGGCCGGATGATTTTCAATGGCATTGATTAAGGTTTCGTCGGCTTTAATCTCTGCAAAAAGTTCTTCAATGCCCTGCCTGAACGCGGCTATCCCTTTAATTTCATCATCGGCGGGTAGTGATAGGTAAACATAGTCCTGGTGCGGGCACAAATCGCCTTCTATAATTAACTCCGGCACCGAAATCTCAATATTGATCGGCCCGTTTAATTCCAGGTAACGTTGCCATTCTGTTGCCGATACATCATAGGGCGGCGTAGCGGTTAATCCTATAATCATGGGATCTATCGCTTTTTTAACCTTATCAAGCGTATGCCACCATTCATTTTTTAAATGGTGCGCTTCGTCAACCACAATGGTTTTTACCTGTTGCTCCCTTAAGCCGTTTACAATATTATCAAGGTTATGGTTGGCCGATGTTACGGGTTCGTGTTCGGCAACTTCTTCTTCGCTCTCGCTTTCCGGTTCGGCAATCTTCAGATCATTGCAGGCAGCATGCAGACCCTGGTAGGTTATCACGGTAAGGAAACCTGGCTTCCGGATATCGTGCGAAACCCAGGCAGGCGTTTGTTCCTGTTGTAAAAACATTTCGCAAAACCGCTGTATCCACTGGTTCCTGATGGCTATGGTAGGTGTTAGAATCAGCGTAGGCTGGTTAATCCTGATGGCAACTTCGAGCCCTAAAACTGTTTTGCCCGAACCGGGTGGCGCTATAACGTGTAAATGGCCGTCTTTTAAATACTCGTCCAGCCCATCAAGCACACGCTGCTGATATGCCCTCCAACCATATGAAAATTTGATGTCAGCAGGAAACTCTTTCAATTATTACAGATACTTAATTTGCTAATTTATAATTTTAAAATTGAGCGGCAATTTTACAGATGATTTCGGATTTAAAATTCAAACAAACAGGCTTTACTTTGCAGGCTGCTGCATCGGCACAAGCTTATTATAGGCATCTACGAGAATTGCCTCTTTATCCTGTATCGTATAATATTCCGCACCCAGGCTTAACCCATTATCTGTACGTTCCAATATTACCTTGACAAAACCATGCCGGGTGTCACACGAATACTCCAGTTTGGCACCATTCAGAACTTCGCTTTCGGCGCTAAAACGCGCGTCATCGGTATGGGCCACAGGATGTAGTTCGTCAAAACCACCTGCGCCGGCAACGATGTATGGCACGGTAATACCATTTGGATAACGCTTGCTGATACGCTGGTAATTATGCACGTGCCCGCTAAAAACCATATCGGGCCAAACATTGGTTTCGGTAAATGCGCCCTCCAGGAATTCGATCATAGGCAAGCTGGAACCGTGGTTAACATCGGCCGAGTATGGTGCATGATGTATACAAACCAACAATGCCTTTTCCGGATGGTTTTGTGCAGATGACTTTAATTCCTGCAGGAACCAACCCTGCTGCTCAGGCGTTATTACGCCATATTTGGGCACATTGCTATGCAAGCCAATTATAGTGGCAAGCGGGGTATCCAACGTCCAGTAAATATTGGGCTGAACCATGCTTTTCCGCGGGCTGTCGCCGGCAAATGGTATTGCCCGTTGTTGGGTATCGCAAAAAACAGCAGCAAAGGCATTCAAACTTTGGTATGGCTTATCGGCATTGGTGTTTATGTCACTGTCGTGATTGCCGGCTATGGCGAATACCGGGCCGGGGTAATTGTTATAGGGATCAAAAAACTGGCTCTTGTAATATTTTTCTTCGCCATGGCTATACACTACATCGCCCAGGTGATACAGGAACGAAGGTTTGTTTGCCGCCGCCAAAGTTTGATACTGGGCGGCCATGGCATCGGGCACCCTTTTCTGAAAATCCCGATCGCGAAAGCCACCGGTATCGCCCACTACATGAAATGCCATGCGGTTATCGTTTATACCGGGCAATATATCGTTAACATTTAAGTGGTAGGGGTACTTCCCCGACGGTGGCGGAGGCGGCAAAAACTTATAGGTATCGTCGGGCTGATCTTTTTTAAAAACGGGGGTGGTATATTTAGGGGATATTATCATTTAGCGTTAATCATCGAAAGACCAAACATACCAAACAAATATAAATTGAGGGTGAACAAAAGTTTAAACGCAGGGTACCTCCGGTTTATGCCATCGGGCTATTCGTGCAGTACCAGGATAGCTTTAACTGATTTATTCATTACCTGGTTTACCGTACTTCGGGTAAATAGCCGGTAAACAATGTTATGATGATGTTTAACCAGGCATAGAATGTCTGTTTCGTGCGTTTGTACAAAATCAACAATGCCGTTTATGGCGCTGCTGTTGTTAATATAGTTAAAATCAAGTTCGGCATTTTTTATTAAGCCGCTTAATTTTGCCTCTCCTGTCTTGATATGTTTATCGTCGGGTTTATCTGCTACATACAATACCTGCATTTTAGCGGATTCAAATGCCTGCACCATCTCGTTCAACGCGTTTACATCTTCGGCAGACAGGCGGGTTTCAAAGTCTGTGGCTAGCGTAATCACCGGCACCCTGGAAAACTTACTTTCCAACGGAATAATTAAGGTAGGCGTTTTCACCCGGCTTACCATCATACTTGCGTTACTGCCCACGATACCGGCAATACCTGTTGCACCGGTTATACCCATCACCAAAAGCTCCACCGGGTTTTTATCAACATAACGTGTTATTACGTTTTTCAAAAAACCAACATCGCAAAGTGTGCTAACCTTTACCGAAGCATACACTTCCTGCCGGGTAAATTCGGCCGCCCACTCCTTTAATGCCTCCCTTTTGTTGTTGTAATAATCTTCAATAAAAATAGCGTTGTAAGTGCTGTTGTTAATGCCTTCGGTAGGGTGTATGGCATGTATAACGCAAACATCCCTGTTTAATACAACGGCCAGCTCCATAGCGTAAGCCATTGCGTTGGCAGCGCTTTTTGAAAAATCGGAAGCAACAAGAATCTGTTTCATTTTCGGCCTTTTAAATAAACAAATGGAAAAACATGAATAATAAAGATGCTAAAATTATTGCTACCGGTAAAGTAAGCACCCATGCCATCGCAATATTTTTTATTGTTTTATTATTAAGACTGCCTTTACCGCCCGAAGCAACCATAGCCCCGGCAATGCCGCTTGAAAGCACATGTGTAGTACTTACCGGCAAGCCAAATGCCGTACTAAGGCCAATGGTTGATGCCGCAACAATTTCAGATGTAGCACCCTGTGCATAGCTTAAATGTTCGTTGCCAATTTTTTCGCCAATGGTAACTACAATCCTTTTCCAGCCAATCATGGTGCCCAGCCCCAACGATATAGAAATTATAGCGATTACCCACACCGGCGCAAAATCTGTAACATGCTCCAGTTCGTCAGAGGCTGCTGTAAGCATGGTCCGGTCATTTGCGGGTAACTGCATCTTATTGTCTTTAAGCACCGCCCTGATTGCTTTTACGGTTCCTTCTACCTGTTTACGGTAATTATAGGTTTTGGCAACATCGGTTTCGTTTTTTTCGGCCAGCGAGGCTTTTGCCTGGGCAATTATAGCTGCCAGTTTGATAAATTCACTGTTGGGGGCATTGCCTGTTGCCGTGTTTTTAGTTATCACGAGGCTGGCCTGGTTAAACGCCGCCAAAACTTTATCATTACTTATATGATGATTAACAGCAAACCTGGCTGGTAAAAAGGCTATCAGGATAAGCATGAATAAGCCAACACCCTTTTGCCCGTCGTTACTGCCGTGAAAAAAGCTAACCAGGGTACAGGTAGTGATGAGTAAAAGCCTGATCAAAATTGGCGGACGGTCATTTTCGCCGGTTGGGATATGAAACAAGGCATGTGATTTGGTTACATGCTTTAAAAACAACATAAGCAGGGCCGCTGCACCAAAACCAATTATGGGCGATAAAATAAGCGACATGCCTATCTCTTCCGCTTTACCCCAGTTTACGCCCGGGCCGTGATAGTACCAGGTAAAAGCCAAACCCGCGCCAATCATTGCGCCAATCATGGTATGCGAACTGGAACAGGGAATGCCGAGATACCAGGTGCCCAGGTTCCAGATGATGGAGGCAAGCAACACCGATAACACCAGGCAAGCGCCTACGCTCACGGGCAAAGTCATCAAAGCATCAAGCGGTACCAGTTTTAAAATACCCATGGCTACCGTTACACCGCCCAGAAACACGCCTAAAAAATTCCATAAGCCCGACCACGGGATAGCGTAAACCGGCTTTAGGGCCCTGGTGTATATTACTGTTGCTACGGCGTTAGCTGTATCATGAAAGCCATTCACAAACTCGAACCCGATAACAGCCAGGATGCAGACGATAAAGACAACCAGTAAATAACCGCTTAAATTAACCTGGCCAATAAAAGGAAGTGTGGCTGCAAGTATTGAAATATGCATATCAAATTATGTTTGTACCCCGGCAGGCTTATTTAGCTTTTTAACCTGCTCTCAAATAACAGCTTCAAACATTGCTTTAATACCAATTCATGGTTAATTATTTGTTATTTAATTGTTTATGTTTTTATCGATTCCAATTACCTACAGCTTTATCAGCTTGCCATTATACACCACATGCCCGGCTAATGATATTACGTACATATAAATACCCGGATTAAGGTTTACCGGCACGGTATTTTGCAGGTTATTAAGCGTTTGGGTTATGCTGAGTTTGCCGCCGGCATCGTATAATTTAAAATCGTAATTATTGATGTCGCCGCTTAAAATGGTAAATTGTTTGTCGACCGGATTCGGGTAAACGGCGAATTGCTTGTTTTGCAGCACAACGGCTTTTACGGTATCGGTATAAATAACCTGGTTATCGATGGTGGTTAGTTTGGCCCGGTAGTATTGTACTGGTTTGGGCGCGGCATCTGTAAACTGGTAACTGAGTTGGCTTGCTACAACAGGCGATGTGCCAATTGACGTAAAGGAAGCCGGGCCGGTCATTTTTTCCCAGGTAATAGATTTTAGGTTTACGGTGCTGCCCAGGTAAAGATCTAACAAAACTTTATTGCCTGTTACATTTGCCAGTAATGTTTTCACATAACAGCCAACACCTTGCGTGGTAACATCAATGGTATAGCTTTTTAAGCCTTCAAAACCATTACCTGTAGCACCTACGGCAAAATATCTGGAGGTTTGCTGCCCTGCGGGGATGATAACCGATGTATCTGTTAGCGCACTTAGTTTTTGCAGAATATCATCTTTTATGGTGTAAACCACATAGCCTGTACTGCCTTGCTGCGGCGGCCAATGCAACAACGTACCCTGTGCACAGTTATAACCAACGCCTAACGTTATAGGGGCCGAGATACTAAATTCGGCACTTAAAAACGAGTTGTTGCCAATATCCATTTTCAGCATGGCTGTACTGAATACATCCGGGGCCTGCCAGTTATAATAATTGCTTTTTAGTGTTATGTTACTAACGGCTTTCCAGGTAACCCCGTGATCATAGCTGATGCTTAGCTTGCCTGTTGCAGTATCAAAGGAGTTTTGCCAGCGCAGGTAATTATCGTCGGCAGCAAAAAGCTGACTTGCGGCAACGGGGTAAATCCATTCGAACTTATTTGCCTGGATTGCCTGGTAAGCCATATAAAACTTTTGTGCCCCCAACGGTACTTTGCGGCCTTTTACGTGTATGGTGTAAGTGCCGGCTGCAGGGTTTGCAATAACAACCTGCTCGGTATTATTTATAGTATCTATCTGCATTTGCGCTGGTTTATGCAGCGAATCGAGCGAAGGGTAGCTACTTAATGTCCATGGCAAAATAATTTTCCCATCGGGGCTGTTAACTGATAAGTCAAGGTCATTAACCAGGGCACTGGGTGCGTTTAACGCGGCGGCAGGGTCTGTCCAGGCAATTGACACCTTTAGTTCTTTTGTGCCCGCAGGTACAGCTACTGAAAAATCGCTTTGGCCTCCATTACCAACTGTGCCGCTGTTAAACCTGTTTTCCTGTAGGGTACGCACGGCTTCAAGGCCATTTAATTTGCCATAGCCGGTTTTAAAATCAACATATGCATTACCTATATCATCAGCCGAGTTGATTAGTATCGCTTTAACTAAAGCAGCAGGGGGTAAACCTCCGTGCTTTATTTTATAGGCCTGCTGCAACAGGGCTACAGTTCCTGACGCGAGTGCGGCGGCGCCGGATGTTCCGTCTTCACCATCGGCCACCAGCTCGGGTTTTATCCGGCCATCGTAGGCCGGCCCGGCAGAGCTTAAATCTTCGGGAATGTTTGTTCGGCCGGTACCGCCAATTACCAGCACATTTTTGGCCTGCTTAAAATCGCCCGATAAATTGGCTACACCTGTTAAACCATTATAAACGCCCGTAGCAGGCGCATTGAGCCCAACATTGCCCGATGAAAACACATGCACTATGCTGTCATTTGCCCATACCTGCTCATCATAGGCCACAGATTCGGCACCGTAGTAATTTTCAATGCCGGTGCCATAGGAGTGATTTTGCAGGCCGATATCAAAAGCTTTAAAAACAGCAATGCTGTCAGGAAACAGGTTGATAAAATCGGCAGAAGTGAAACGCACCCCGGATGCAGCACCAATCCCTTTTATAAATGAATTGCCATTGCCGCCAATAAGCGTAGCCATGGTGGTAGCATGGCCAGATGTAATAGCTGCTGCAGGGAAAGATTCAAAAGTACGACCGAGCAGATCAAGATCATTGTCGTATTTATCTTCTTTAACACTTACATTGATGCCATGGCCGTTAATGCCGGGATAAATGCTTTGTATTGTACTGATGGTATTTGCGCCCAGGTCGATATCGCTGATTGCCAGTTCGGCGTGCGCCTTGCGGGTATTATCTGCAAAAATAACATAAGGCTGCTGTAATAATTCGTTTAGCTTATTAATGGGGATACTGGTTGTTACCCTATTGCCATATGTGCTGGTTAGCCTGCCATACTTTTCCACCTCTTTGATGGCCGTTACATTGTTCAGGGTAATATCAACAGCAATTTTACTGCTGCTTTTGGGATGCTTTTGGGTAGTTAGGGCAAGGTTATCTGATGCCTTCCACAGGGAATTTGCAGGGCTTACTACTGCTATATTGGCAGTTTGCGGCATGGGCTTATTTGATGCTACAACATAATAGCTGTATGACAGCCTTTTTACAATCCGGACGTTTGCGATTGCCGGCAGTGGATGTTTATTGAACTTGACTACGTAATAACTTACAGAATCGGCGGTGGATGTTTTATCTGCTGCCGAATAAAGGTCTTTAATTATTTTGTCGCCCGCGGTTTGCTGCGACCAGGAATACTTAAAACAAAGCAAAAAAACAAAAGGCAATAATTTTTTAACCATGCTTTAAGTTTAATAAAAATAAGGGAGAGCACAGCCCTCCCTTATAATAATGGTAAATAATATAATACCCGATAGTTTTACAAATGTTTAGTATAAATAATTTAAGGCTATTACATCATTCGGGTTAAAAGTGCGATCGGTACCTGATGAACAAGCCAGCATCCATGAGCCAGCATCGGCCTTTGTTGGTGTACCGGGGATGTTAATTGCACCTATACCAGCACTTCCTTCATTAGATTTGCGACCACCACAGCTAAATGCGCGGTTCATGTAATCGGTATGGCGGAAACCTATGCAATGACCTATTTCGTGCTGTAAAACCGAAGTTAAGTAATTTACATCGGGATTGGTGCCGTATGCCTGGGCATTGGTATTCATTTGAATTTGGTTATAAGGATCGCCGGCTGATGTTGGGAACCCGGAAGAGCCCAGGGTAATGTACCCACCGCTTGGCCCCTCGTTAAAACCTATTACCTGGATATTGCCTCCGCTGCTTACAATCTGGAATTTAATGGTGAGGTTTAACGCGTTGTAGCGGGCAACAGCGGCGCTTGTAGCTGTTGCATAAACAGTTGGCAGGTTTGATACCGAAACGGTAATCGTTCTGGGCAGGCTTTTAACCAGATTGGTGGTTCGGTACTGCTCATTCTCGGCAATCCTTAAATTAGGGCTTGTACTTGCTTCTGATAAATTAGCCGCTGTTAAAAGGATGTCGCCTTCTACCAGGTAATTATCCCCCTGCTTTCTGACTTCATCTGTACTGAAACCCAGGTCACTTATTTTCTTTAATACATCTGCCGAAACTGCCGTTGTTTGCTTTGCCGGCTGGCTGTTATTTTTAGTACAAGAAAATAGAACAGACGCAGCAACAGCGGCGCCAAGGCCAATTGTTAGTAATACTTTGTTTTTCATGTGTGTTTTTCGTGTTAAGTTATGTTCGTAAGGTTTTCCTAAAAACTATAATTGGCTGGCCAGCATTGAAAAAATATAACTTATCGGGTAATTATATTATTCGGTTAATTGTATTCAATTACAATTTTAATTTTTAGTTAAGCGTAAATTAATTTATATTTTTCTAAAAAACAAAAAATGACAATTAATTTTTTTCTGAATTAAACATATAACCCCTTGGTTATTTGTGGATTTGCTATTACTTATTCATTAACAAACGCACAAAGCGGAAGCAGATACAGGGCACAGCAATACCCTAACGAACGCCGGTCTGCAAAAAGAAGTCTTGATAGCGTACCATGTCCAAGAATGGATATAAGCTAAAAGAGGCCGATTATGGCCTCTTTTTTAATATGATCTCTCACTTGTTTTTTTGGGAATTTGGCCAATCGTGAAAAAATTATTGGCCTTCCGTTTAACTACTTATTTTTTGGGTTATATTTTTAATCACGTCGTCCAATTCATTTGCCGACAAATCTAAATATTCCAGTATCGTTTCCCTTTCAGGGTCATCCGGGGCAAGATTTTTAATAATCGGAATTAGCCCCATTATCCTCACCAGCGGCGCCCTGATAATGTGCGATTGGATCCATGATATTTCTTTGAGTTTTTTGTTTTGCTTTTCAATTTCAATGATATGTTTCAGCTGGTCGGTAATATCATGGGCTATAATTAGTTTGGCTTTTTTACCTTTATAATCCATGCAATTACTCTGAATATCAACCTGGATAAGTTCGCCGTCCTTCTTTTTATGTACAAATGTTCCCCTTTTAGTCAGCCCATCCGTATTCCCGGGCTCTTTTATGAGCTTCTCCACTTTTGCAATATCCTCCTGTGGCCTGATGTCCCTTATCGTCATCGATAAAAATTCATCGCGGCTGTAGCCATATTTTTTTATGGCAGCGACATTTACGTCCAAAAAACGCAAGGTCTCAATATCCACCACCCATTTGGGCAAGGGACTTAAATCAAATAAATCACTGTATCTTTTTTCTGATTCAAGTAATAGCAGGTTTGCTATTTTACGTTCGGTAATATCTTTAAAAAATACAGATAGACCATCCTCAGTGGGGTATGCGCTAATGTCGTACCATTTTTCTAATGGGGTAAAATAGTCTTCAAAGTGCACATATTGTTTAAGCGCCATTGCCTCATGGTACTTGTTATAGGACTCGGAATTTACCGAACCTGCAAATACATCCCATAAATTTTTTCCCAAAATGGTATTCCTCGGCGTTTTCAGCACCTTTTCTGCCGTATTGTTCCAGTAGGTAACAGTCCAATCATTGTTTACAGCAAAAAAAGCATCACCTATGCTTTCCAAAATCCTGTTTCTCTCTTCAGATAATTGTCTTCGCTCAAGTGTAAACTGCACCTCCTTTTGCATTTCGGTCATTTTAATACTCTGGCCAACCTGCAATTCGCTATACTTTTTTAGTTGAAAAGCCCATAGGGCACAAATAAAAGAGATAACCGCTGTCAGAAATATGTGTATACCAAATGTGCGAAGATCAAAATAGCTGAGTTGGGTAAAATACATTTCTGGCAGGCCGGCATCCTGAAGATAACTGAATAGCCCGTGATGAATAACAACCACCACAATTATAGGAATTTGAAGTTTCCAGTTTTGATAGGTGATCATTGCGGCGCAACCAATGAAAGCAAAAAAATGCATTTCAAACATCCCGTGCATCTGGTAAATAAACTGCGCCATAAATAAACCCAATATTGCACTTAAAACATATTGGTAAAGGGTTGAACCCGGCAACAGTATTTTTGTAGAATAGTACGCAGCAAGGCAAATACTCCCTACTCCGATAGCAATGAGCCAGGTATCGTAAAAGCTTGCTAAAAAAAGCCCAACCAGCAAATAAGCGGCCAAAAAATAATTCATTATTTTATCCGACCGTTCTTTTACCCCAAAAAGGAGTGCATCAGGCTGATCGGTTAATGAAAGTTGGTTATGCATACTTAAATAATCATTTATTACAGTCAGGAAGCCGGCAGCCGTACGCCCGTAGCGCAAGTTCATTAAAAGCCAGCTTAGGTTGCATACCTAATATTCCTTTTATAGCCATTGCCGCATAGCTTGTTTTTTCATTAGTACAATACCTGCTGCGGTTATAGTTGCCCCGATAATATAATTCATGCCTCGAATTTAGCAGCACCGCCTGCGGAGTTGAATATACGCCACAAGCCTTAGCGATAGATTGATCAAATATCACCGGAATACTGAGGCCCAATTTATCCTGTATTTGTTTGGTCGTATAATAGTTATTATTTAATACTACAACAGCAAACTTTACCTGGCTGCCATATTGATTTACCAGCGATTTAAAAGCAGTTAAGTTAAACCGTGAACAGGCGCAATCGGGGTTAAAAAAGTGCAGGAAAACGGGCTGCTTATTTTCCTTTTTTAATTGCCCTCCAAAGCTAACAAACTGGCCCTGGTAAACCGGCATATAGTTTTTGGGTACCGGGGTTGGCAACTGATAAACAAATTCATTGTACCATAATAAAGCTGCGGCCGCGCCAAATAAAAAAATCAACCAAATAGCCACCACCAGCTTTTTCATCCTGTTTTTTACGTAAGGGGCGTTTAAAAGTTACTTATTTATAATAAGATATAGTTAGCCGCCGATATAATCAGCAGAGAATGGATACGCCACATCCAGCCGGCAATTCAAATATTTGGTAAAACAGGTAACTGTACTTTATTTAGCCGATCAAAGACTCCCCAGTTTCCCTAACTTTCAAAAAAATTACAAAAAAAAGATAAAAACAGTTTTTTTTCCTATCATTACGGATGCGATTTTATCTGGGAACCCTTACCCTCTTATTTTTCCTTATTTCGGCCAATGGCTCTGCGCATGCAACACGCCGCGCGGTTCGCAAAAATCATAAAACAACCAAATCTGCAAAAAGGCATAAACATTTTACCGTATATACCAGGCCTGTAATTGACACAGCCATTTCAACAGGATGCGCCAGCCCCGAAGAATTGATAACTTTTGCAAAATCGCTGCAAGGCATCCGGTACAGGTTTGGATCAACCAATCCCGAAAAAGGTTTTGACTGTTCGGGATTTGTTAACTATGTATTTAATCATTTTGGCATTGCTATCCCCAGGAGTTCGGTTGACTTTACCGATGTACAGGGCGGAGTTGATTTAAGGGATGCCAAATTCGGCGACCTGATATTATTTACCGGTACCAAAAAACATACCCGCAGGGCCGGCCATATCGGCATTATTGTATCTATGCCCGGCGAACCAATTCAGTTTATCCATTCCACATCTGGCGAAGCAAATGGTGTAACCCTGACAACCATGAATGATTATTACATGGGCCGTTATATGCGTACAATCCGTGTATTTTCTGATAATAACCAGGCCTATACTTACCCTGAAACTGCTTCGCGTTAAACTTGAGCTATTGCCGCAGGTAAACATCTACTAAGACTTTTCCCGGAACAATTAACAACCTTAAAACGAACGGGATACAAATATCCGGGGATATTATCGCTGAAACTCGCCCTTAATGTCAAAAGTTATCATACCTTTGCAGCCCATCAAAACAGTGCGGGATGGAGCAGTTGGTAGCTCGTCGGGCTCATAACCCGAAGGTCGTAGGTTCGAGTCCTGCTCCCGCTACATTTAAGTCGAAAGCCTCAAGTCAAAAGATTTGAGGCTTTTTGTTTGGGTTAACCGGGGACTATCGTGTATAAAATGTGTGCATGTAGGTTACATCTACTCCCAACAAAAAGGCCACCCTACTTTGTCAAACGGCTTTGTAGCAATGAGAATCAAACGCCATAGACCCGATATTATTTAAAGATATTTTTTGCCTGTTTGTACTTCAAAAAAAATCGCCAGCGATAATAAACCCGCCTGTAAATCGATGGCAAACGTTTCCGCAACATCTTAAAAAAACATGCTTATCACAAAGATTTTGTTGCCGCTATCAACCAATTTTTCAGTCAAAAAAATTAAGGTTATTCCAAAGCTAATCACGTTTTAACTTTTGCAACAACGGTAGTTGAGGGTGAATTTGGTATAAGTTGACAAATGTTGTGTTTTTATGTTAAAAAATTGGGTACTTGAACCTGCTTCAAAAGTAATTTTACTCCTGCACAGCTGCTACAATTCTAATTAAATAGCTGCTGAATTATAAACCAATAAAGCCGATCGGCAAGTTCTGTTAATGTTTCGATTTAAGGTATAATCTTGATCGGCCTGTTTATTACAGTTAGTTGTATTCAGGAAATGTACAAACAGGCCCGGCTTCACAATCGATTGCAAACCTTTTATGAGGGATATTTATGAGGGAATAAATTAAAAATTTTGTTTTGCCGGTTGCAGATTGTGACCCGCATTAAACTACACCGGTATCCATGTTATCTATCTTATAACTAAAAAATCCAATCCTGATACAGCTACCGGTTAAGCCACTAATTTAAGTAAACCGATCTTTTATTAAACCAAATGGAGTGTTAGTTAAACCACATGATTTATAACTGTGGATAAGGGTAATCCATCCATAAGCTAACCATAGGTAATACCCCAACATGTTTGATAAAAGCGCTAAATCTTACCAATTTCTAAACCAATGTTTTCAATTAACAAACCAAAATATGAAAAAAAAATATTTACTAAGTACTTTCATGAGAATGACGGTTGTAATAGTATTTATAAGCATTACTATTATAAGTTCCGCGTTTGCGGCTAATGGCCCGGCCAATCTGCCGTATACGGATGTGATAAAAGCCAACGTGAACAAGGTTATAACCGGTAAGGTAACCGATGAAACCGGATTAGCATTACCAGGGGTAACCGTTACCCAAAAAGGCACCACCAATGCCGTTGGAACCGATGTCAATGGTACATTCCGCATTGAAGTACCCAACGACCAGGCGGTACTTGTTTTTACTTTTGTAGGCTATGCCCCGAAAGAAATTACCGTTTCCGACAAATCGGTAATTAACGTATCGTTAAGGAGTGATTCCAGGTCATTAAATGAGGTTGTTGTTGTTGGTTATGGCACGCAAAAGCGTGCTAACGTAACAGGTGCTGTTTCGTCCGTAAGTGGCAAAACAATATCAGCTTTACCCGTTGGCGGTGTCGATCAGGCTTTACAAGGCCGGGTGGCAGGTTTAACGGTTACCAATAATGGCTCGCCGGGTTCGGCGCCTATAGTACAGATACGCGGTGTAAGTTCTGTGGGTTATGGGTCTGATCCTTTGTATATTATTGATGGTTTTCCGGGTTCAATCGGCAGTCTCGATCCAAGAGATATACAATCAGTTGATGTACTTAAAGACGCCAGCGCCGCGGCGATTTACGGTTCACGGGCCACTAACGGCGTTATCATCATTACAACCAAAAAGGGTTCAAGTGGTAAAGTTGTGTTAAGCTTCGATTCGTATGTCGGTTCTCAGGGAGTTACTAAAAAGTACGACCTTCTGAATACAAACCAATATCTGCAATACGAAAGAGCTTTGAACGGTGCAGCCGGCATTGGCATACCGCCGCGTTTACAACCGGCAAATTTTAATCAGCCTATTTACGCGGGCTCTTCGCAAACCTTCGCCCAAACCAATACAGACTGGCAGAGCGCTTACTTCAGAAAAGGACCTGTACAACAGCACTCTGTTTCGTTAAGCGGAGGGAATGAGAATTCGCGCATATTTACATCTGCCAGTTACTTTAATCAGGATGGTATTACCGTAGGAACAAGTTTCAGCCGTAAAAGCTACCGAATGAATTCTGATCATAATTTGAACAAGTTTATAACAATAGGCGAAACGTTCAATGTTTCGGAAACCCGCCAGCGGTTTGGGATTCCTCCGGGCAACAGAACGCCTATTACCAATGTGATAAGGATGCAGCCATACATACCTGTTTACAATCCAAACAATCAGGGTGGTTTTTTTGGTCCTCAAAGCAGTTTTGATGGTGCCGACCCGGTAAACCCGGTGGAGCAGGCCCTAATTAACGAAAACCGGAATTTTGGTGTTGGAATACGCGGTAACGCTTATTTAACGGTTAAGTTTACGCCATGGCTTAAATTCAATTCAACCTACGGTATTGATTACGGAACCAACAGGCAGGAGCAGTATACCCCAATATATAATGATGGTGGTACCTCAAGCAATCCACTTGCATCTATAACCGAAAATACCGGATCGGGTACCACTACGTTGTATACACAACAATTAACCTTCGACCATACTTTTGCCAGCAAACACCACGTTTCGGCCCTGGCAGTTTACGAAGTGCAAACCAACCGCGGCGATAGTCAAAACTCTTTTGGTAACCAAAACAACAACACTATTCGCACGCTTAACAACGCCACAAACACCACCACCAATTACACTTATGGCACAAACGTGCTTCATTCATTAGTAGGCAGGGTTGGGTATGATTTTGAAGGGAAGTATTTAATTTCCGGTTCAATACGCCGCGATGGCTTATCGGTTTGGGCCCCTGGTCACAAATATGAAAATTTCCCTGCTGCTTCAGTAGGCTGGAAAGTTGATCAGGAAAGCTTCATGAAGGATGTAAAATCGGTAAGTGAACTGAAGATACGCGGCGGTTATGGTGTTACCGGGATAAACGGAACCGTTTTGGGAAATTATCCTTACGTTTCCAATGTATCTGCAGGCGGCACAACATATCCGTTTGGCAACCTGGCAACTGGTGCCAACTCAGGTAACGGTTCTTACTACAGTGCATTAAGTAATTATTTTCTTCATTGGGAAATAACCAAATCAACAAACATTGGTTTCGACCTGGGCTTATTTCAAAACGCGTTTACCCTATCGGCCGAGGTTTATAAAAGAAAAACTGAAAACTTAATCTTAACAGTACCGGTACCACCAAGCGAAGGTGTTGGCGCCCCGCTGGCAAATGTTGGCTCGATGGAAAACAAAGGGGTGGAAATAACTTTAGGTTATCATAAAACATCCAACGACTTCAAATATGATATCACAGGCGTATTTGGATTAAGCAGAAATAAGGTTACCTCGTTAACAGGCGCAGCAAATGGTACTATAACTGCAGGCGGTGATGCTGATTTTGGTGGCGGCGGTCCGCTTACCAATACCTCGATTGGTCAATCTATCCAGTATTTCTACGGCTATGTGGTAGAGGGCATATTCCAAAATGCAGCTGATGTAAGCGGCCACGCAACTCAAACAGGTGCAGCACCGGGCGACCTGAAATTTAAGGACATTAATAATGATCATGTAATTGATGCTAATGACAGGGTTAACCTGGGCAGTTACCTCCCTAAATTTACCTATTCATTAAATTACTCTGCCAGTTACAAGAACTTTGACCTTGCCTTATTTTTCCAGGGCGTGTATGGCAATAAAATATTCAACGCCGAGAAAATCATCTCTCAGGGCATGTCGAGGTTATTTAACTCAGATGTTGCAGTGCTAAATGCCTGGACAACCACCAACACCAATACCAATATCCCAAGGGCAATTTCAGGAGATCCGAACTCGAATGTAAGGCCATCATCCCGCTGGGTTGAAAGCGGCTCATACCTTCGTTTAAAAAACCTTCAGTTAGGTTACAACTTACCAATGCCGTGGCTTAAAACGGCCAGTAACAATTTGGTAAGCAAAGTGAGGATCTATTTATCATCAACAAACCTGTTCACTATTACAAAGTACACCGGGCTTGATCCTGAGGTGGGTTCCAAAAACGGAACGCTTACAAATGGTATCGACTATGGCCAATACCCTTCGCCAAGGGTGTTCCAGGTAGGTTTACAGGCAACATTTTAACAATCATTAAATTGATATATTATGAAACATAGAAAAATTTATTTATTGTCAACCATTATCCTGCTAACGATAACGGTGATCGCATTATCCTGTAAAAAAACAGCACTGGATACGTCTGATCCAAATAACCTTACTACAGCCAACTATTATAAAACAGCAGCGCAATTAAAGTCGGGAGTTAACGCCATTTATGCGGTTATGCATCAAAACAACCTGGTATCCCGGGAATGGTTTTACCTGCACGATACAAGAAGCGACGAGGTAGCACCAGGCGGCGGGCAACTGGAAGCCCCAAGACTCCAGTTGCTTAACAATACTGATGACCCTACAAACTCGGTGATGAACTCTGTATGGAACGGCTGGTACACGGTAATTTTCCGTGCAAACGTTGTTACAGATAATGCGCCAAATGTTACCGATGACGCAGCAGACGCTAAAAAATCAGTAGGCGAAGCAAAATTTTTGCGCGCATGGGCTTACTTTGACCTGGTTAGTATGTGGGGCGGGGTGCCACTGGTAACATCAGTGCCAAAAAGCCCAACAGACTTTAAGCCACGTGCCGATGTTGCTGCCGTATATGCACAGATTGTTCAGGACCTTACAGATGCTGCAGCAGCATTGCCAGGTAAATCATCTACTGATAAGGGAAGGGCTACAGCAGCTGCCGCTAACGCTTTACTTGGCAGGGTACTAATGCAACAAGGTGATTATGCCGCCGCTAAAGCCGCATTGCTTAAGATACCTACCTCCGGGGCCGATGGCTATTCCTTAACTCCACGCTATTTAGATAATTTTGAGTTAGCAACTGAATTTAACCAGGAGTCTATTTTTGAAGTTGTATTTGTAGATAAGGGAACTAACGGTTACAACTGGGGTGGCGAAAGTGCAACCGAGGACCAGGCAACAGTTAGAAACCAGGAATATAACCCTGTTGCATGGAGAAATCTTATCCCCTCAAACAAATACCTTAATGAATTTGAAAATGCAGCAACGGGTGCTGTGAAATCAGACCCCCGTTTCTCGTATAGCGTTTATCAATCCGGCGACAAGTATAACAATGGTCAAAGCACTTTAACCGATGCTGATCAAAATGGTAACTCCTCGGTTCTTAACGGTGTTACCAAAAAGATAAGCTGGCGTAAATTCATGATCATTTACCAGGAAAGCGCCGCAACTGCTGGTTTCCACCCGGGTGGTAACAACCAGCGCATTATACGCTACTCAGAAATTTTGCTTGACCTTGCCGAATGTGCTAATGAAACCGGCGATATTGCCGGGGCCGTAGCTTACCTTAACCAGGTGCGCGCAAGAGCTGATGTTGCCATGCCTCCGTATCCAACAACTCAATTCCCCGTTACTTCCAAAAGCGACGTGGTTAAAGCCATCATGCACGAAAAAATGGTTGAGCTGGGCGATGAAGAAGTACGTAACATCGATATTTTAAGATGGCGGAAGAAAGGCTATTTTGCCACCGAGCCTATTGCCGGATTCCATGCCAACAGAGACGAATTATTACCTATACCTCAAGCCGAACTGGATAATAACCCATTAGTTAGCGGTCATCAAAACCCAGGCTATTAATTTATTTTGCAGTTAATTTAAAAGCGGGCGGCCTAAAAGCCGCCTGCTTTTTTCTTATATTTAAATTACATTTTATGAAGAGGCTCCTCATAGGTTTTACCATTGCTGTATCACTTTGGTCGTGTAAAAAGCATACGCTATTTGTGCAAGTGCCATCTTCCGGCTCGGGTATTGTGTTTAATAACCTGATCACAGAAAACGACTCCATTAACCCCATTGATAACGCTACTGTATATAATGGCGGAGGCGTAGGCATAGGCGATTTTAATAACGATGGACTACAGGATATTTACTTTGTAGGCAATATGGTGCCCAATAAGCTATATATCAACAAGGGGGATTTCAGGTTTGACGATGTTACTGCAGTAGCAGGGGTAGATGGTAAGGGGCGCTGGGGAAAGGGTGCTGCTGTAATTGATATCAATAACGACGGTTTGCCCGATATATACGTATGTAATTCGTTTGCCAACGATCCTCAAAAAAGGCAAAACCTGCTGTATGTAAACAAGGGGATCAATAAGGATGGTATTCCTGTATTTAACGAGGAGGCAAAGGAATACGGCCTTGATATCCGGCTATTCTCGACGATGGCGAGTTTCTTTGACTATGATAATGACGGCGACCTTGACATGTACTTAACCGTTAACGAGCCAAACCCTGCTGAGTTTCCCAACCAATTCAGGCCTATTAATATTACCGGCACCGGCAGAAGCATGGGACGATTGTACCGGAACGATTGGGACCCGAAACTTAAGCACCCTGTATTTACAGATGTGTCATTAGCAGCCGGTATCAAGATTGAAGGTTACGGGCATGCTGCAACTATAGCTGATATTAACCTTGATGGCTGGAAAGATATATATGTTACCAACGACTTCCTATCTAACAATATCCTGTACATCAATAATCATGATGGCACCTTTACAGATAAGTCGAAGTCGTATTTTAAGCATACCTCGTTCAATGCCATGGGACAGGATATTGAGGACATCAACAATGATGGGCTGGCCGATATATTTGAACTGGACATGAGCCCTGCCGATAATTACCGAAAAAAAATGATGTCGGGACCGAGCAGCTATAATACCATTCAAAATTTCGACCATTATGGTTATCAATATCAATACGTGCGAAACACATTACAGCTGAACCAGGGTCCATCTATGGGAGAAAATAACCAGGTTGGCCCCCCGGCATTTAGCGAGGTTGGCTTTTTAGGCGGCGTAGCCCAAACAGACTGGAGCTGGACCCCGATGGTAACCGATTTTGATAATGACGGTTACCGGGATGTAATTGTTACCAACGGTTATCCGCGCGATGTTACAGATCATGATTTTATCGCTTACAGATCCAATGCATTTTTAATAACGCCAAAGAAGGAAGTTCTCAAGCAGATACCATCAGTTAAAATTCACAATTACGGCTTCCGTAACCAGGATGGTTTGCAATTTAAGGATGTGAGCCTGGATTGGGGCCTGGGTATCCCCTCATTTTCAAATGGTGCAGCCTATGCCGACTTGAATAATGACGGCGCAATGGACCTTGTGATTAATAATATTAATGACGAGGCGTTAATTTATAAAAATACCGCCGGCGAGGACGCGGAAAACGTGCAGCACTACCTCAACATACAATTTAAGGGCCCAAATCAGAATGTAGAGGGAATTGGAACCTTTGTTGATATATATTACCAACACGGTTTACACCAGGTTTATGAAAACAACCCTTACCGGGGCTATCTTACCAGTATTCAGCCTATAGCACATTTTGGGTTAGGCAAATGCAAAACCATAGATTCGGTAGTTGTTAAATGGCCCAACAAATACAGGCAAACATTTTTAAATGTAGCTGCCGATCAAACTTTGGCTGCAAACATTAATAATGCCGGCCAAACCTATACATGGGCAAATCCGGGGCAACTAAAAAGCCCGTTATTTACCAATATCACCGGCAAAAGCGCTGTTAAATACATTCATCGTGACACAGATTATACAGACTTTAATATTCAAAAGCTTTTGCCGCATAAACTTTCAGAATATAATCCGGCGCTGTCAGTCGGCGATATTAACAGTGATGGCTTAGATGATATAGTTGTCGGTGGAAATTTGAAAAATCCGGCTCAGATTTTTTTTCAGCAAAAGAACGGCACATTTATACAACGGGACCTTTTAGAAGGAAAGAAATATGAGCAACCGTATCTTGATGGCGGAGTTCTGATTTTCGACTCAAACGGCGATAGATTTCCTGATGTACTAATTACCGGCAGTGGTTATAAGACAGCCGCAAACGATCTGGCATACCAGGACCGCTTATATATTAACGACGGCAAAGGCCATTTTGCGCTTGCAAAAGATGCGTTGCCGGTCTGTTTTAAAAGTAAGTTGTGTGTAAGGGCTTTTGACTTTAACAACGACGGCAAATTAGATTTGTTTATTTCGGGACGGGTGGAGCCATGGAGATACCCCGAACCGGTGAATAGCTATATTTTAAGAAATGACACAAAGGACGGAAAAGTAAAATTCACAGATGTAACTGGTGAAGTTGCCCCAGACTTAAAAAAGATAGGGTTGATATGCGATGCCATTTTTAGTGATTTTGACAACGATGGTAAAACAGATTTGATATTGGCAGGAGAATGGATGCCGCTAACCTTCCTGAAAAACACAGGCGGTAAATTTGTTAACGTTACAACCAAAACCGGCCTTAGCAATAAAACCGGGTGGTGGAACTCAATAGTTGCGGGCGATTTCAGGCATACAGGCAGAATGGATTACATAGTGGGTAATACCGGCCTCAATACCCTTTACCAGGCCAGTGACGAATTCCCGGCCTTTATTACAGCAGGCGACTTTGACAAGAGAAACCGGTTTGATGCATTTCCATCATTGTACCTGCCGGGTAAAGACGACGTTAAACGGGAATACCCGGCAAATGTAAGGGAGGATGCTATTAAGCAAATGATAACCCTGCGTGCCAAATTCACCAATTATCATTCATACGCCGAGGCTACGATGCAAGATGTGCTGAGCGCCGATCAAATGAAAAATGCGTTACGGCTTAAAGCCACCGAGTTAAGGTCCTGCTATTTCAGGAACGATGGCGAAGGTAAATTCACGATAATTCCCCTGCCAGTTGAAGCGCAGGTTTCTGTATTGAATGGGATGGTGGCCGACGATTTTGATGCGGACGGCAATCTCGATCTGTTGATCAATGGAAATGATTTTGGCACCGACGTTTCTATTGGCAGGTATGATGCCTTAAATGGCTTACTGCTGAAGGGTAACGGCAAGGGTAATTTTGCGCCCATATCAATTGCGCGCAGTGGGATATATTTACCAGGAGATGGAAAAGCCCTTGTAAAATTAAAGGGTGCAAACAATAATTATCTGATGGCGGCAAGCGAACATTTAGGGCCGCTCCAGATTTTTCAATTAAATGCTAAAGTATCTATGTTAAAATTAGATGATACAGATCAAAGCGCTGTTATAACATACAAAAATGGCAGCCAGGCTAAACAGGAATTTTACTATGGCAGCTCGTTTCTTTCCCAATCGTCCAGGTTTATTCTTATTAATGATAAGATAGCGCACGTGTCAATAAAAAATAATTCAGGAACAAGCAGGCTTATTAACTTCTAAATGAAATATCGTCGTAAGGGTGATTATTTGGTTGGCTATTTTAACAAAGGTACTTCAACCAGGGCAACTCTGATCATCGTTCACGGCACGCTGAGTGGTAAAATTTCGCGAAACTCTGAAGGAGGAATGACATCGTAAAAAAGGGCTGTCATGGTGAGCTTGTCGAACCATAGCGGGCAAAGGCCTCTCCGCGCGACCCTTCGACAGGCTCAGGGTGACAGGCCCGCGCACCTCGAAAAGAAAACATGTCATAGGTAGCGATGACCAGGGTTCCCTTTTTTATCCTGGAGCAGGCGCAATAACCTAACTTAAAAACACCCTCGCCTTTACATGCCAGCCATTTGCATTTGCATCGCGGGCTCGCTTGTATTAAATTTAAGTAGTTTCAAATTAAGTGGGGCTAACTTGCCATCCTCTGTTATTTCCAGGAATTGATTGGGCTTTACATCGTAAAAATGCTGCACAGTACTGCTGCCTGCCCACCGTATCTCGATGTCATCAATCATTTTGGCCTGTCCTATCCCTATCTCCTGCCTTAGCGGAGATGAACCGAAGCTGCCGCCGGAATTAACATCCTTGAACACACTTCGCTGTACGCCATTTTCTGTAAAGGTTACCTTTATTCTTGAGCCAATAGCCGACTTATTTGACCGTGTTCCCACCAATTTTAAACCTATCCAACTATTATTATTTTGACCCGGATTAAGGTATAATGCGCTTTTGTAGGCATCGCCTATATAAGCGCCGCCCATTTCAATGAAAATATCCTGCAGCCCGTTATTCCTAAAATCAGCAAATGACACGCCATGGCCCTTTTGCAAATTGCCGGTACGCGATGAGCTGGTTACATCGGCAAATTTTTTGCCCCCAATATTTCTGAAAAGTTTGTTCGGTATCAATGATCCAAAATCGGGGTTGCCGGTACCAAAATAAATATCGGGATAGCCGTCATTATCAATATCGCCAAAATTGCCTCCCATGCTAAAAACTGCCTTGTTCAGCCCAACATCGTGGGTTACATTGGTAAAAGTACCATCGCGGTTGTTTTTAAAAAGAAAAATATTGCCATTATCTGCCACTGGGGTACCCAACGCCTCTAATGCTGCGTAATATCCCAGGGTTGTGCTAAAATTGTAACTACTCAACAAAATATCGGGCCAGCCATCATTGTTGTAATCATAAAACCAGGTGGTAAATGTATTTTGTTTGATATTGATGCCGGCCTTTTCGGTAACATCATCAAAACCTACGTTGTTCCCTCCTTTACATTTATTTTTCAGCAAATATTTTCTTCCACTCATGGTAGATACAAAAATGTCGGGCCAGCCGTCGTTATTGTAATCGGCCGATGTTACCCCTTTCACAAAGTCGTTGATCTGGCAATGGGCCTTTTGCGCCATTTCTTTAAAAGCACCATCATGATTATTCATATAGAGCGCAGATGGATGGTTATTGTTAGGGTTGGTTCCGCCATGGCTTTCCATCCCGATAAAAACATCAAGCCAGCCATCGTTATTAAAATCGGCCCATACGGCAGTTTGTGTAGGATGCATAAATTTAAGGCCGGCTGCAATGGTAACATCGGTAAACCTGCCGTTACCGTTGTTTTTAAGCAATGAACCCGGCTGGTTACCAAAACCATCCCGAAGCCAGCCTCCCCGCATGATAAAAATATCCGGACGGCCATCATTGTTGTAATCGGTTTGTTGGATATTTAGGCCGCCAACTTCATCCTGTAAGCCACTTTGAGCGGTACGGTCGCTAAAAGTCCCGTCGCCGTTGTTATGGAAGTAATGCATATGATCCTGCAGATCCATCCCCGATGTAATAATATCTATATATCCGTCGCCGTCAAAATCGTCGGCTATGGATCCGCCCGCCCTGCTGTTCAGGTTGATGCCAACATTTGCGGCTACATCTGTAAATGGTTTTACTTTGTACGGCCCGTCATCTGCATTTAAGTTAGGGATCAGGTATTGGGCAGGAACTTGCTCCGGATAGCCATTTAAGGTCATATAAGCAATATTTAACAACCACCGGGACTGGGCATCCTGGGGATTGCTCTTCAAAATATTCTCCAGTGCTCCAATTGCCTGCCGCGATCCTGTTTGAACCTGGTGTATGCCTGCCCCCTTAATAGGAAATATGCACGATGCCCCGTTGTGGCCAAGCATACAATTGGCACGTTCGCCCAAACGCATAAAGGCAACAGCTTCATCGGGCTGTGTATTAACAGGGTTCATGTAACGCGGTAGCTTCGCAATTTTCGAATATATGTCAACAGCTTGTTGTTCGTGTCCTTCCTGTAACTCAAACAATGCTTTTTTCGATAATAGCTGCACATCATAATTTGGAGAACCGGCCTTTAACATCGAATCGCAGGCGGCAAGGCGGGCGTCGGAACTAAAAACATTTTGAGCGTTATAATTTCGCTTTCTAAGCTGTTGCAGCAAATCGGCCATTTTTATTGGGGCGTGCGGTTTACATGATAGTAGTAAACTACAAGTAGCCGCAGCAAAAAGCATGGTTATTTTGGCAAATCGTGATAGCATGATAATTGGTTAAAAAAACGACACGGATTTCTGCCCCTAACCATAAAAGGTGACCAGATAAACAAATTCACTCGTAAAACGAATAGAAACAAACTAATTGATATCTGATAGCCCTTGTTAAGCAGCAGTTAACAAATATAAAAAGCGATGATACTATCAAACACAACGTTTGTTTATATTCCTATAACACCTGTTTAAATTTCCAGGAACTCTATTTTAATAGAATTTTAAATTGTTTTGTCCATTGTAAAATCGTCAGACTAATGCAAACTGTTATTGATAATCGTATAAGTTTTACCCGGACGCGTAGCTACATCGTACATCCGGGTTTTAGGTAAGTCGGGCAGAAGATTTTTATCGCTATTTTTCACTATTGGTGTTTTCAAATCCATTGTTTGGTAAAAGCGGTTTTTATTTATACCACTTGCTGCTGTCAGCAATGTACAATTGATCTGTTGATTAACACGCAGACGGCAGTTTCCGCCGAGTGAGGAATGTATCACCAGTTTGATAATTTTATGGTTAGTCCATTTTATATCTACTTTAAAACCACCTCTTGCCATTAACCCCGATATGCTGCCGTCCTTCCATTCATCAGGCAATGCAGGCAATAGGTAAATTGCACCGTCATGGCTTTGCAAAAGCATTTCTGCTATCCCGGAAGTACAGCCAAAGTTACCATCAATCTGGAAAGGCGGATGAGCGTCAAAAAAATTGGGATAAGTGCCACCAGAGCCCCCGCTTATAGGTTTTATTTGATCCTTAATAAGCTTGTAGGCGTGATTACCATCCAATAAACGTGCCCAAAGATTAATCTTCCAAGCCATAGACCATCCGGTTGATACGTCACCCCGATAATTAAGTGATTTTTTTACAGCAGCAAAAAGTTCCGGTTGTGTAAAAGGAGATATTTGGTTTCCCGGAAACAAGCCATATAGGTGAGAAACGTGGCGATGATGGTCATCCGGACGATCAAGGTCTTCCACCCACTCCTGTAACTGACCATACCTGCCAATTTGCATTGGAGGTAATTGGCTCCGGTAGTTCTCCAGGCTATCTGCAAATACTTTATCAGTATTTAATTCGGCTGCGGCTCTTATAGCATCAGTAAATAAGCCATAAACTAACTGATTATCCATGGTAGCACCGGCGGTGACAGAAACCTGGTTTTTTCCATCGATATATTCGTGTTCGGGCGAAATCGACGGAGACACCAACAGCCAGCCATGTTCCGGATCTTTTTGAAGGGCATCAACATAATACTCAGCCGCCCCTTTAATTATTGGATAATATTGTTTTAAAAACTGCTTATCGCCTGAGTACAAATAATGCTCCCACAGATGTTGGCAAAGCCATGCATTTGACGTTGGCCACAAACCCCAGAAGGCGCCGTCTACAACACCGGTTATACGCCAAATATCAGTATTATGATGTAACATCCATCCACGTGCTCCGTACATTATTTTTGCAGTTGGCTTGCCTGTAACAGACAAATCTCTGATCATATTAAAAAGCGGGGTGCTCAATTCCGCCAACTGGGTTACCTCACTTGGCCAATAATTCATTTCAGTATTAATGTTAATCGTATACTTACTGTCCCACGGGCCTTTAATTTCGCCATTCCAGATCCCCTGTAAATTGGCTGGCTGCGATCCCGGTTGAGATGAACAAATCAACAGATAGCGACCATATTGAAAATACAACTCGGCTAATTGCCTATCATTATTGTTTGAGAAATTTTGGATACGAATGTTTGTAGGCTGTTTTGCGGCGCCATCTACACCAAGATCGAGTTTAACCCTATCAAAATACGAGTGATAATACTTTATATTTTCAGTTAACAATTCATCAAAACTGTGGTCATAGGCCTTGCTTAAAATATTTTCTGCCCGAAGCATTGAATTTGCAGAAACATCGTGATAGTTGACAAAATTGGTGGCCATAGAAAGATATATCACAGCCGTATCTGCATTTGCGATAGTAATGCCCGAAGCATCTGCAACGTTTGTGCCTCCGGAATTTTTGACCCTGGTGAGCACATTAAATTCTATTTGGCCTTTTTGTCCTTCGTGCTCACTGCCCTGCCCGGATAAAACCAATGCTTTTTGGTTATTTATGGTGACTGAAGATTTAAGAGGGCTTTGAAGCTTTAGCTTGCAGTTTATCATGCCTGGCTTATTGGCCGTAAGTTTTACCATGAGCACATTTGCGCCGAACGAGGTATAAAACTCTCTTTTATAGTCAATACCGTTTAAAGTATACCTTACTGTAGCTGTGGCATTCGCTATATTCAGGTCGCGATAATAATTGCTAACTGTAGCTGTTCCGGGAAAGCTGATGTATAAATTACCTGCAAGTTGGTACGGCATGCCGCTATTCCCTTTTGGGCCAAGTTTACTGTTGGCCAATTCTTGTGCTTCTGCGTACTTTTTCTCAGCGAGCAGCCGCCTCACATCATTAATGTATGGCCTTGCACTTGAATCAATTGTATTATTGGGACCTCCTCCCCATATGGTTGATTCATTGAGCTGAATACGTTCGTTTTGCACATTACCAAACACCATGCCCGCTATATAACCGTTTCCAAGTGGCAGTGCCTCGTTCCAATTTTTAGCGGGTTGATTATACCATAATTTATATCGCCCGGAATTATCGGATACTTTATTTTTTTTAACGGCGTAATTTTTCTGTTGAGCTTGTACCGATAAAAACATCAATAATACCACGGCAAATAAGTACCCTCTTTTATCAACTAATCTTGTCATATACTTTGGTTTGTAATTTGCAATTCGCATTGGATCGCATTATTATCCTGCTATTCTATTGCCTGTTTCAGCAATATCTGCATTTTAACCCCTTGCCGCCTAACTAATGCCTATAATTTTCGGCGGTAAAACTCTTTGATCGCGCTTAATTACGTTGTTTAACAACGTCTCCTGTTAAAAATTCACTACAGACCAGTATGCTTTTTTGCGCTGCCGGTTTTCATCAAACAATAAGGGATAGGCTTTTTTAACCATGCGTGGCGTGTTGCCGCCTGCGGCGGCTCCGCCCATTAGTCCCCCGCCTCTCTGGTCAAGCCAGCTGTACCGGTCAGATACATTCCAGAATGTAACGTTTGTTATAAACTTTTTATACTGCCGGAAAATATCGAAAGCCATTTTGTATTGCGCTATTTGCTTGGCTTCCAATTCTGGCGTATAACCAGGGTCTGGTACGGGCGGCGTTGTAGCCCTCGGCGCAGGGTTTGGTTGTGGCAAATGTATGGTAATATCCAATTCGGTAAATTGCACCTTTAAACCTAAGGAGGTTACTTCATCCAGGGCTTTACGTAATTCGTCGGGCGATGGCTCATTTAACTTCCAATGCGCCTGCATGCCCACCCCGTCAATCGGCACGTGGTCATCAACCAATTTTTTTAATAATTTATATATCTTCTCCCTTTTTACCGGGTGCTCACTATTATAATCATTATAGTAAAGCTTCGCCTGTGGATCGGCTTCGTGCGCATACCTGAACGCAGCCTCTATAAAATCGGGACCATTGCATATGTTGTACCAGTTGCTTTTGCGGTATATCTGCGTGGTATCATTGCTGTCATCAACGGCCTCGTTAACCACATCCCAGGCGTAAATTTTACCCTTGTATCTTCCCGCAACAGCAAAAATATGATCCTTCAGGCGTTTTAACAGCAACTCTTTGGTAACAGGCTTTCCATCAACCCCTTTAAACATCCACGCTGCCTCCTGGTTATGCCAGCATAAGTTATGCCCGCGTATTTTAATATGATGACTCACAGCAAAATCAACAATATCGTCGGCATTTTTCCAATTATAAACATTTTCTGAGGGGTGTATAGGACCCATCTTCATATCGTTCTCGGCCGTTACACTGTTAAATTCTTTGACAATTAATGCAGAATCAGGGCCATGCAAGGCTGCCGTGTTAACGGCTACACCAATTGGGAAATAGCTTTTATAATAATCTTTTAAACCCTTATTCGGATCATCGGCGGTAGTACCTGCCTTGAATGATGAAGCCACCTGGTGTTTTGGTGTACATTGAACAAGCGACAAAATAATAATGGCAATTGCAGGGAGCAGGAAGACCCGGTTAGATTTTTTATTAACAGCAGAAAAGTTCATTGGTTATTAGTGGTTTTAATTGATAGTGTTAACTGTTTATACTTCGCTTAGCATGTTAATGAATCGTGGTTTCCTTAAGCTTGTAACCTAATAATGAAAGCATAGCCTCGCCATATCGTTTGCCTAATAACCTGTACCCTGCTGCATTAAAATGCAGGTGATCGGGAGAACTGGTGCAACCCGCTGATGAAATAACGTATGAGTTGGCAACTGTTTGTGGCAGGGTGGCGATAATTTTATTCATCGCGGCGCAAGCACCTCCCTGGTCGGCATTTACTAACTCGCCTGCAAGTAAAGGCACTTTTTTAGGTTTCAGCTTTAAATCCCTGATTAAATTATCATAAATCCCTTTTACTTTTTCTGTCCATAGCGTATCATTAGGGTTCGATTCTCCCTGGTGTAACAAAACGCCTTTAATTACGCCATACTTTTGAGCTAACGTGGCCAGTTCTATCAACCTTGCATATGGATTACCGCCATATTCGGCGGCTATACCTTTCATCCAGCCGGGGGCGGTTGCAAGGTATGACTGATAGGTGTCCTTTTCAAAAACCTCGATTTTGGCACCGGCGACAGAAACATTTATAATGCCTATCCGTATCTTTTCAGGAAGATTCGCCACCAAAGTCCGGCCGAAATAATCTGCCGGCGTTAAGCCAGTTGTACATCGCGCCAACGGCGGTACTGCCGTATACCAATTATCTTTTATCCTGCCTCTGTCGCCGCAATCAACAGCCTGCAATATCTGAAACCTGCTATCAACAGCGGTAGTATCCTGGGCCTCAACTCTTGCATTGCCTTCCATATTTGATTGGCCGAAGCAAATAAATATGTAAAAATTCTTGTCTTGCGAAAAACTTTTGAGGCTTAACAACGTAAGGCATGTTGCAGCTATCAATCTAAGCTTCATTTTCATAAATAATTTCAATTCTTGAATATCAGGCTTGCAAACTGGTTTAAGGAACGCCTCCAGGATTGCCACTCATGCGCAGTGCCCGGCGACTCGTAAAACACGTGTTTAATGCCGGCCTTTTCAAGTGATTCGTGAAAGCCCTTTACCGTGGTTTGCATTCTTTCCGGCTCGGTAGTTCCAACACTTAAATAAAGTACTTTAAGCTTTTTGTTAAAAGCATTGGCATCAGCAAATACACCATTATACATTTTGGTTATATCGGTACCGGGCTGCATAAAGGCCGCGCCGCTAAAACCTCCCACGTAGGCAAACTTATCGATGTTGGTCATGGTAGTTTGTAAAGTTTGAAACCCTCCCATTGAAAGCCCTGCCATAGCGCGATGATCGCGGTCGGTAAGCGTCCTGAATTTTGCATCAACCATCGGGATAATTTCCTTTACAAGCACATCCGGAAAAACATTACCTGCCATACTCATTCCGCGGGCGTTAGTAGTAACCGGTTGCGTTGGATCTGTAGCATACCCCCTATCCATAACAACTATCATAGGCGTTGCCTGTTTCCCGGCTATGAGGTTATCCAATATAAAATTCATTTTACCCTGGGTGGGCCAGCCGGTTTCGTCTTCGCCCGAGCCATGTTGTAAGTAAAGCACCGGAAATCTTTTGTCGGTTTGGGTATCATAACCAGGAGGGGTGTATACATTTGCACGCCTCCATGCCTTTGTTATGTTTGAGTAGTAGTTTACCGAACGCACCTCACCATGAGGCACATCTTTGGTAGTATAAAAATCACCCTCCGGATCAGGAATATCAATCCCACTTGCCATTCTTCCCATACCGTAAAAAGTTTGACTTGATGGATCGACCACAGCAACATCGTCAATTATCAAAGAATAATAGTGAAATCCTAATACAATTGGGTCGGTAGTTACTGTCCAATAACCCCCGGTATCTTTAGTCATTGGATACTTTTTCAATAAGTCAATTTGAACACTTTGTGCCTTCGGGGCCTTTACACGAAAAAAAACGGTATTATCCGGAAATATCTGCGGATACTGCACGCCCGGAATATTAGTGGGCGCCGGTACACCTACTTCATTATAAGCATATTGGGGAAACGTTGAGGCATCTACCGGCTTAAAAAGCATTTGTGAAAACATATATAAGCCATTTTTCCAAACCTTAAAGTTATGCACACCCGGCTCGATATAGTAGACATGCGGCACGCTTTTCTCTGCCAGGTAATCGTGAGTTCGTTTGCTAAATGCAATTAGCCCGTCGCTTGATCCGCATGATATCCAAAGCAACTTCAGTTTTCTTTTTGCCTCGTCGGGGTTAGGGACCAGTTCTTCAGGCTTTTTAGTATTGGGGGCCGAGGAAAAGCCACCAACCCATGAAAATACATCAAGGTTTCCCAAGCCAAAATTTAATGATTGCCCGCCGCCCATAGAAAGGCCGGCCACTGCCCTATGGTCCTTATCTGTATATACACGGTATTTACTATCAATAAAGGGTATCAGATCGGTTAACAAATCTTTTTCAAAAACGGCAAAACCTTGTACTTTATCAGGTGCCATGATGTTTCCTGTCGCACGGTCGTCCTTTAAAGCCCTTCCGTTCGGTAACACAACTATCATGGGCACAATTTTGCCTTCGGCATATAGATTATCCAATATAACCTGGGGGCTTCCACCGTTATACCATTCTTTTTCATCGCCACCTATGCCATGTAAAAGATACAACACGGGGTATTTTTTACTTTTAGAATATCCGGGAGGTGTGTAAATAAGCGCGCGGCGGGTATTGCCCACAGTTTTTGATTGATAAGTAATGGTATCAATTTTACCATGCGGAATATCTGCACGAAATACATCGAAGCCCGCCCTTGCCTGGTGAACTATATTTTGTGAAAAAACCGGTATGGTAAATAGCAGAACAGCGTATGCCGCAAACAAAACTTGCCTAATATGTTGTAATATACTCATTGTTAATATTGTTGACAGGTAAATAATTTATCAATTGGTTTGTGGTTGTATAAGCTGGTATTTGCCGCTGAGATGCATCAGGCTGAATAAATACAACAAGCCGTCGTAATATGGATCGAAATATCCATCTGTATAAGGTTCGAGTTTAGCGCTCCAAAGAGGCCGCACGAAATCGAATTTTGTATTATCGGCTATCATGAGCGAGGCTGCGGCAGAGGTGGACACCAATCCCAAAGAATGCCGTAATTTTTTGACTCCTCCTGCCGGAAGAACAAAAGCGGGTGTAGATCCATCTGTGTTAAACTGATCCTCAAAATCATTTATCCCCTTCGATCTTAAAAAGTTTTGAAAGCGTTTTGCATAATCCTGCTGCCACTTTTTGTCTTTCCCAAACCACACATAATCCATCGCGATATTCATTGGTACGCGCCAGGAGTCGAAACGAAAAGCCGACGGCATTCGCCTTCCACCGAGTGACTTGCCATTAAAATCGGTATTATCGGGGTTAAGTGCTGTAACGGGGTCACAAGCCCTGTGTAAAAACACTCTCGCAGTATCTGCACAATCCCGGTAAAATTGTTCATGGCCGTCTTTTGCATAAAGCGCCCATACCTCGTAAAATGCAGGCAGATGATAGGACGGATCTGTCCATCCATACCCGGCGCCTTCGGGCACAAAGGAAATTTGCTTAGCCGCCATGTTTATTAAAGGATGAACATTCGCGGCGCCTTCTTTTTTCCACATGGCATCAAGTATCCGCCTGGCCTCCGCATAATAATTAATGCCTGTACTGTTTCCCCACTTATTGGAGGCAAAAAGCAGGTCGGTTACATAGTATAGTTCTCCATCAGATGCAGAACCCTCTGAGTTATGCTTCATGGTTTGCGGATTAATGCTCCAGGCAAAATATCCCTCGCTTGGCCCGTCCTGGTGTTGAAGATACTTTTTTGACCATCTCCATATGCGGTCGAAGACATCTTTTTTATTAAGCTGCACAGCGATCATCATACCATATGAAAGACCCTCTGTCCTGGCATCGTGGTTTTTCACATCAGACACGTAGGCCATTGAATCGCCTACCTCGAAATAAACCTTGTTGGGGCCTTCAAACACATCATGATAAGCCTTGGCCACCTTTATGTTGATATCACCCTTGCTGTATCCTGCTTCATGAAAAAGATCAGGATAAAAACCAGAAGCAACAGCCCCTTTACCTGGCATTTTTTTGGAAGCTTTGTGGTTTTGGCTATTTGCCAAAGCGGGTAGCAAAGCAATCATTACATACAATAACACTAATTTTTGCATACTTAAGTCGTAGTTAAATAAAGATTTTGTCTTACTAATTTTCATATTGGTCAATAACTAAAGTCATCCTACTTGCCGGGAAACCTTATGCTTTTAATAAAGATGCTTTGCGGAACGCCTGCTGGATACTGCACAAAAATGTCATGTTGCCCGGTAACATTTTTAAGTTGTTTGCTGAATGTTTTATAACCACCGTTGCCTGTAGCACTTAGCGGTATTGTAGCTATCAATTTACCGGTCCGAAGATCATCAAGCCATATTTGAAGCGTGCCTGTACGTTTTGACGAAGCAAGTACCTGGACTGAAGACGGCGACTGACTTCCAAGTTCCACACCAGATATCATGAACCATCCACCATACACCGATGTATTGGTTACTGTTTTCTCCATCCCTTTATTAACTGTTGCTATTCCATAGTAATTACGATAGCCTGCTGCCGGTAAGGATGAGGCCCCGTCCTTGCAAATAAAACAGTCGAAGTCCGCCGGCTTTCCTTCTGCAAATAACCCTACACTTGTACCTACCCATGAATTATAATTTGGCTGGGTTCCATCAAGTTTAACTGCATTAATTGGCCCGCCTAAAGAAACCCAGGTTTTTCCGTCGCCGCTATAATATCCGGTTAGTTCGTGGCCGTTTCTTTCCAGTTTCAGCCAAACTGTGTTTCCGAAGATGTTCGGCGCGCTCCTACTGGCGGTATCCATAGTAAAAACAATTTTCCTTCCGTTATTGTAACCACTGTAAAGCCTCACCACTACTGCCTGGTTTCCGTTAGTAAGGTAAATGCCAGCCTTGGTAGCGTTATTGGTTGCCCGCAGGTCAACTTTGGTAACAGCGGAATAATAGTGGTCTGTTTCTTTTTGAACAAGATGGGTGCGGGCAGAATCGGGCGTAAGCCTTATCCAGCCCCTCCGGGCGGTAAGTGAATAAGATGCTGAAGCTTTTTTGGTGAGGAAATTCCAGTTAAGATTCAATACACTGCCGTCAAAATAATCTGTCTTTACACTTGTCCATGAAATACCTGATCCTGGCAGGTTCGGTTTCGGAACAGGCAAGGTGGTTGGCGCCATGCCCCATGGCCTGTCGCCCTCCCAGGTTACGGGATAAAGAGAGGTTTGACGCCCGGTACCAGACCAGTCGTCGCCGTAGTACTTTTCATAGCTTTGCCCGATGGTCCACCACGTTCCATCGGCTAATTGAACGGGAGCCGAAATGTGGTTAGGGCGGCGAAAACCTGCCTTATCATCGGTAACCGGCTTAAAAAAGTTACCCAGCCTCTCCCATTTTGTCGAATCGCCTGTCAATGCTCTTCCTCTTAAAACATATTGTCCGCCGGTAACATCGCCAGCCGGGAAGTAGTAATAATAGCCATTACGTTTACACATTACCGGGCCCTCTGCCCAGCTATATTGTAGCCTGGCGTTTACCCAATCGAGATTTATCACATGATCTGTTAATTGGCCATCCCTGTCCAAGGCTTGTAAACGATTAACTTTTTGCCCGTTTTTTATGACCATGTAAGGTTTTCCGTCATCATCCACAAAAATGGAGTTGTCATAACCAAGATTACCTATTTCGGGGTTAGACTTTACCTGTACAGGAGCAGACCATGGCCCCTTAGGCGAACTTGCCTTACAAAACCACTGCCCGCCAGCCGAAAAGTAGATCCAGTAGGAGCCGTAAAAGTAGGTAATAGCCCCCTGCCAGATACCCACTGAAGGCCGGTCGGTAACCCAGGCTGCCTTTGATGATGGCAGCACCCTGCTTATTACCTCCCAATGAACAAGGTCTTTTGAGTGATAAATGGGCAGGTAGGGGTTAAAATGAAAGGAAGAGCCGCAATGATAAAAATCATCTCCTACCTTAAGTAAGGTGGGGTCCGGGTGATCGCCAGGTAATATAGGGTTCACATAGGTGTTAACTGTTTGATAAAACCGAGAGGAATCTGGTATTTTTTCCTGGCCGTTTACCAACAAAATGGAGCGCGTGAAGATGAAGATAAGGCCCGTAAGCCGGATTAATTGGTGCATAATATTTGATAATTCCGATTGTGCCCGGCGCGTTTTAAATTGAAGTGTTGGTTTACAGAATGGTTGTTCATCTGGCGATTTAAGCATTCAACGTTGTGAAACCAACATTTGTTAAATCAACTCTGACCAAAAGTATTTTGAAAACAGAACTTGATGTGCCACAAATGTTGAATTAATCAACACTTTGGTTGAAATAACTACCCTTTTACGACACCTATGCCTTAATCAGGCAAGGCAACAGCAAAACTCTAAATCATTTGACTGCCTAATATTTCATTTCTGCATTGGAAAGTAAATTGTGATACCGAAGGTTTATCAGCAATAAACGGCCGCCTCAAGTTGCTACAAATTAAGAGGCTTTACCTGGATGTTTTACGTTACCAATTCAAATATGCAAGTAAATATTGCACCGGGCATTCAGTTTAAAATCGCTATTTTTTTATTTATGCAATCGATTGCTTTTTATTAATTTATAGTTTATATTTACGTTGTGTGATTTTCACCAAACACTTGTTTGAAGTTGCACCGTTATAAACCTCCTATTTTTGAAAATGAAATTATTAGTACCTCATCTGCGGATAAAGCGGGATGCTGTACAAATTTTTTAAACAGTACCGGAATGTTAAATTGCCTATTACAACTTAAGCGAGCTGCGGTTACACGATTATTCTTAATTGTATTCACAGTATCAATCCTTATCACTAATCAATGCCAGGGGCAGTCTTTACGATTTACTGTACTTACATCTCACGATGGTTTGCTGTCAAACACGATTAATGCAATCATTAAGGATCGTTATGGTTTTTTGTGGTTTGCAACAGCGGATGGCCTGGACAGATTTGACGGATTAGAACATAAGCCGTATCGTTTTGACCCTGCGGACAAATCGGGCTTTCGCTCCAGGGAAGTTACAAGTATGTACGAGGATGAGGCGGGGCAGTTTTGGGTAGGTACCATGGGGGGCGGCCTATATTACTTTGACCGTTCTCGAGATCAGTTCCGAAATTATAAGGAGAGTTCTGCCCACGGACATCTTGCAAACAGCTACATCAAATCTATCTACGGTGATACGCACGGCCGGCTTTGGATTGGTATGTTAGGAGGCCTGTGCGTGCTTGACCCTAAAACAAAAAAAGAGGTATTTTACAAAACCGATGAGCAAAAACCCGGACAGCTACATTCGGGTGTTATATTATCCATCTTTCAGGACAGTCAGCGCCGGATGTGGATAGGGACAGGTAAAGGCCTTTATCTTTATAATGAACCATCAAACAGCTTCATTGCCTTTATGCACAAAAAAGACGACCCTGCAAGTATACCGGGTGACGCGATAAATACCATAGCCGAATTTCAGCATAAATTATGGATAGGGACTGACAATGGCTTAAGCACCCTATCGCCAGATTTAAAAACCTTTACAAGTTTCAAATACAGCCCTGATGATGATAGTACCCTTAGCGGTAACCTTATATATAGCATTGCTGCGGATGGCCATAAAATTTGGGTAGGTACCGAAGGCGGTTTGGATATCTTAGATCCAATAACCGGAAAGGTAAAACGTTACAATCATGACGATAGGGATAAATACAGCGTAAGCAGTAAATCCATCCGTTGTATTTATAAGGACCCCGATGGCATTTACTGGCTTGGCACTTACCAGGGTGGTGTGGATAAGTATGACAAAAACCTTACTTTATTTAATTCAAAGCAAAACAATGCTTATGATCCTGCCGGGTTAAGCGCGCCATTTGTTTCGTCATTTGCCGAGAATAAGGACGGGGACCTGTTTGTTGGCACAGATGGCGGAGGCTTGAATCTTTTTCATGTCAAGAGCGGCTTGTTCAGTCATATTCCTATTAAATCAAAAACAAGCAGCAACTCGGCCGGGCTTCCTATACTAACCATGATGCTCGACCGCAATCAACAACTCTGGATAGGCACGTTTCAGGATGGTTTGTTCATTTACAATACAAAAACAGGCGCGTACCAACAGTTAAATGCAGGAAATGATGATGCACACATAAACCACAACGAAATTTTTTGTTTAAAGGAAGACAGTAAAGGCCGGGTATGGATAGGGACCAATGGTGGCGGCGTTAATGTATTTGACCCTGGCACAAAAACCTTTTTTAAATATACGTCAGCTCCTGCAACTGCCGGCGAACGTAATTTGCCTGTAAATGGTTATATCAGAGCTATTGAAGAGGACCGCGACGGAAACATTTGGATTGGCACCTATGGCAGCGGAATAGCAGTCTTAAATCCCACTACTCAAAAGTTCCGGGTGTATAATAACAAGATTACCGGAATGGCTATTGATCGCACTTTTTCGCTGTTGCAGGACCATAAGGGCAACATGTGGATTGGCACTGCCGGAGATGGGCTATTTTGCTTTAACCTCGACCATAAAAAATTTGTCAATTACTCGGCCCCAAACGAATTGCCAGATGGCGTTGTACATAAACTACTGGAGGACTACAGCGGCAACATATGGTTAAGCACTGATAAGGGAATATGCAGGTTTAACGCAGTATCTAAAAAGTTCACTCATTATTCCACCTACAATGGCCTACAAAACGATGCGTTCATCGACGGATCGGGCCTCCAGACAACCAAGGGCCTGCTTTTCTTTGGCGGGGCCAAAGGCTTTAATTATATTGACCCGCAGCAGGATGTAAAACTTAACAACAATACTCCCCCGGTATTTTTAACCAGCCTTAAAATTAACAATAACGTTGTGTTATCCGGCAGCCACTCACCGCTTAAACAGGATATTTCGGTAGCAACCCAAATTGACCTGGATTATAAAGAAAACTTTTCAATCAGTTATTCTGCCATTAATTACACGCTTCCCCAGCAGAGCAGGTATGCCTATATGCTTAAATCGTTCAATAAAAACTGGAATTATGTAGGTTCGGCTACAACGGCGTATTACACCAATTTAGATCCTGGCGAATACCTCTTTGTAGTGCGGGCTTGCAATAACGATGGGATATGGAATAATTCAGGCGCCCAAATTCGTATTATAATTCATCCACCAATATGGATGACTTGGTACGCCTATTTGTTATACGCCCTGATGGCCTCGGGCTCGTTATTGTTCATCCGTCACAGAGGGATAAAGAAATTAAAAGGAAAACTGGCGCTGGAACAGGAAAGAAGGGAAGCAGAGCGATTGCATGAACTTGATGAGCTTAAAATTAAATTTCTTACTAACCTCAGCCATGAGTTCCGCACACCAATCTCGCTTATCATGGCACCTGCAGATAAGCTGTTGGCAGAACATAAGGATGAACAAACCACAGGCCAATTGGCCGTGATACGGCGCAATGCGCGGCGCTTGTTGAATTTGGTTAACCAGCTTTTAGATTTCCGCAAGTTAGAAGAACAAGAATTAAAGCTTAACCTCACCGAAGGCGAAATATTTTCATTTGTAAGCGATGTTGTAGATTCTTTTCATGACCTGTCAGAATCGCGAAGCATCACCTTTAATTTTAAGACATCCGCCGAAAAGTTGTTCGTTCGATTTGACCACGATAAGGTAGAGCGCATTTTATTTAACCTGCTCTCCAACGCATTTAAATTTACACCACCCGGTGGGGCGGTTTCTGTTGACGTTATTCAGCACCCTACGCCGCACATTGATAAAACTACTTTGGAATTTAAAATAAGTGACACCGGTATCGGCATCAACCCGGACAGGAAACACCTGATATTTAAACGGTTTTACCAGGCAGGAGAAACTAACGCAGCAAACGTAAATCCGGGAAGCGGAATCGGTTTGTCAATTACTAAAGAGTTTGTTGAAATGCACGGCGGCACCATTACTGTTGAAAGCGAATTAGGAAGAGGTTCTGACTTCAGCGTGAGGATCCCTCTTGAAGTTTTTGCTGAGCGGTCAATACAAGTTCAACTTGCTGGTAAAACAGATATTAAGGAAAAAGAGCTCCGTACAAAAAGAAATATTGCGCAGGCAATTACAGACATGCCGTTACTGCTTATCGTGGAAGATAATGATGAGTTTCGCTTTTACATTAAAGACCATTTAATGGCGCAATATAAAATTGTTGAAGCTTCAAATGGTGCAGAGGGCTGGGATAAGGCACTATCATGCCATCCTGATTTGATCATTAGCGATATAACCATGCCATTTATGAATGGCATTACGCTGAGCAGGAAGATAAAAGCCGATAAACGTACCAGTCACATTCCGTTTATAATGCTTACTGCCTGCACGCGCGAAGACGAGCAGTTAAGAGGGCTTGAATCGGGGGCGAATGATTACCTGACCAAACCCTTTAATTTTGAAATTTTGAATGTCAAAATTAAAAATCTGTTACAGCTTAATACCATGCTTAAAAACACCTACAAAAAGCAATTGACGGTCATTCACCCCGATATAGCGGTTGAATCGGGCAGGGAGAAATTTTTAAACAAGGTGATCAATTACATAGATAACAACTTAAACAACCCGAAATTTTCTGTTGTGGACCTTAGCGAACATTTGGCAATGAGCCGGGGAGCACTTTACACAAAAATATTTGAGCTTACCGGGCTTCCCCCCGTTGAATTTATCCGCTCATATAAGCTTGACCGTGCTGCAATACTGCTTCTAAAGAGCGATCTGACAGTTACTCAAATAGCCTATGAAGCAGGCTTTGCGACACCACATTATTTCTCCCGGTCATTTAAAGAAAAGTTTAACATGTTGCCATCCGATTACAGAAAAGCAGAAAATAACAGCGTATTGGTGTAGAACAGAATCCCGTTTATTATTGAAAACATCAACCCGTGCCCGTAAAATTCACGCGGCTCTTTTTTGAACGAAAATGCATAAAAAGAGAGCGCAGCTTGGAGATTTTTCGGACATAGGTTGATTTCTAACACAGCGTGTAAACATATTTATCTCAATATGTTTACACGCTGGTAGGTTTATCACGAAACATTCGGTAAGTAGCGTTTAATTGAAGCTTATCCAGTCAACTTCTACATGGCCGCTGCCTTCTGTTTGCACAATAATGTTTTTTACGCCGGCAGGCATCGATATTAAAGCTTTTTTAACAACGCTCCAACTGTTACCCTTTGGTATAATAATTCTTGCTATAACCTTATCCGGATTATCTTCTATACTTATTGCTAACGTTCCGCCGGTTGCCGAACAGGCGTTTACACTAATGTGTCTTGCTGTTTGTTTACCAAAAAACACACTGTTGTATTTTATCCAAGAGTTGGTTTTATTGAAAATCGCTTTCCAGCCCTTGAATTTGTTTAGCGTGTCTATAAACGCCACCTCTACTCCATCCGCGCTTTTAGCACTATACCTATCTACCTGTATTTTTTTTGATGAGGCAGTTACGCCAACGCCACGTAATGTAGGGATGACCTTGCGGATAGTGCCATCTTCATTAAAAAATAAACTATCGGCCCGTACAGCCCGGTTTTTATCAAAGGCCGGCGATAAGTCGTCATTATGATAAAATAAGTACCATTGATTTTTAAATTCTATGACAGATTGATGATTTGTCCAGCAACCCGAAGCTGATTCGTCCATAAGTACGCCGGCATATTTAAAGGGCCCGAGGGGGCTATCTGACATGGCATATTCAAGCCGTTCTGTTTTATCGGCCACATGCGGATAAGTCATGTAGTAAATACCTTTTCGTTCAAATAAATAAGGCCCTTCCTTTAATCCCTTATCAGGGAAACCATCAAGTTTTATCGGCTCTGATGCCAGTTCAAGCATATTAGTTTTGAGTTTTGCGCCGTACAGATTTCCTTGGGCCCAGTAAATATATACCTGTCCGTCCTTATCAATTTGCACATTTGGGTCTATACCATGAACCCCGGCTATGGGCATCGGTTGAGGAACGAAGGGACCGTAAGGTTTATCGGCTATTGCAACACCAATTGAAAAGCCTTTGGCGCCGCCAGGTTTTGCTGGTGCCGGAAAATAAAAATAATATTTCCCGGCCCGCTCAATACAGTCAGGAGCCCACATGCTATAAGCTGCCGAGTCGGCCCAGGGCACTTTATTTTGGCTTACAATTACACCGTGATCCGCCCAATCGGTTAGGTTGCCTGACGAGAACACATGATAATCCTGCATACAAAACCAGCCAGCCCGGCCATGCCCGGGCGTAGCGGGAATGTCATGCGACGGGTAAAGGTATATCTTGTCATTAAAAACACGTACCGAGGGATCGGCGGTAAACTGGTTTTGTATAAGGGGGTTTTGTGCCATTAAACAATTGAACCATAAGATAGATACCATTAGCGCCGCGCATTTCTTAAAACTCGTCATTATTTATAGTTTGTTATCTTGTTTGTTAAATCGGTTTCATTTATTGCCCATTAACTATTGAGCTGTATTACTATTTAAATAAAAGCGGGGCAAAGTTGTAAAGGTTATTCCTCCACACCGGCCATGTATGGCCTCCGGGATATTCGTAATAAATATGGTGTATGTTCAGTTCATCCAGTTTGGCCAGCATTATTTGACCGTTTTTATAGGCAATATCCTCTTTCCCGCCTTCTGATACCCAAAACAACTTCAAATTACTGTTAATCTTTGCACTGTTTTGTTTCATATATTCATATTGTGGGTTGGCAATATTATTTTGCATGGGCAAAATCCAACCGGAACTGAACACGCCCAGGTGTGAAAAGGAGTTTGTATTATATATGCCCGTATAGAGTGTATTAATACCCCCCATTGACAAGCCTGCCAATGCACGGTATTCGCTGGAGTTTTTAATCCGATAGTTTTTTTCGATAAAGGGGATAATACATTGTTTTATTTCTGCCTCGAATGCCTTCAAGCCATCCTCCCCAAATGCGCCAGCCCCCAAATTAGCGTCGGGCATTACAACCAACATAGGCCTGGCCCTCCGCTCTGCAATAAGATTATCCATAATCATATCCGTTTTCCCCTGGGTAGCCCAGCCGCGTTCATCTTCGCCGCCGCCATGCAAAATGTAAAGAACAGGGTATTTTTCGCTTATATTGGCGTCATAACCGGGCGGGGTATAGATATAAACCTGCCGCCAGGATTTGGTAACTGTTGAAAAATATCTTTTTATCCTGATATCGCCGTGCGGCACATCTTTTTCTGCATAATAGCCCCCTTTAGCAAAAGGGATTTCTATGCCACTGGCCATCCTGCCCATGCCATAAAAACTTTCGCTTGCAGGATCGGCGGTGGCGATGCCATCTATCAAAAGCGAATAATAATGAAAACCTTCGCCTATTGAATCTGTAGTAATACTCCAAAAGCCATCGTCCCCCTTCACGAGATCGTATTTTTTTCCCAGCTCTATCTGCACCTTTTGAGCATCAGGGGCCTTTAACCGGAACATTACATGATGGTTGGGCAAAATAAGCGGGTACTGTGCCCCCCTGATATTTGTAGCAGCAGGCACACCTCCTGGAAAGCCTATACCCGGCGCTTTGTTGTCCTGGGATTTGGCCTGCAAGCACGAAAGTAACAAAAGGCAAAAAAGAGGTATTAAGTTTCTCATAGTTTTATATTCAGGATACTACTATCCCGATTAAAGCCTGAGGATAGTGCCACAAGGTAAAGTGATTATCAACTTGAGCGTAACACTGATTATTGCAATTGTAACACTGTTGTTTAAATCGGGCAAATAAAGGTACTTTCCCCTCTTAAAAATGGATGCGGGTTTTATGTGGTGGCTTTCAAACAGCAAAAATCATCTATTCTGATAAATAACCGGATTAATGCTGGGTACCTATTTATTGCCTAATCGAAAATAATCGAAGTCGGCATATCCGCCGGTAACTTTTGTTGCGTAGTTAAAAAGACCAAACCGGTAACCCATAAAATGCGGAATAGTATACGCCATTTGAAGCGTGGTACCAATGGAAATCCAATTATTTCCGTCGGTACTATAATAAAAATAGGCTTTGTCTGTCCTATCTTTAAAATCACACGCGGCCTTTAAATACACCCGGTTTTGGACTAACGGAATAATTGCCAACTCTGCCGGCGAACCGCCCTGCGCATTTACCATAACGATAAACTTTTTTCCGTTTTCGGCTTTTACGCCCACCCATCCAAATTTTTGCTGTAACAATGCAAGGCCGGCACAATCACCATCTTTAAGTCCGGATACATCAATAGCTGTAATGGCCGAACATTCAGGGCCAAACGTGCGCTGCGTAAGCGTATTTCTAGCCGTAATTAAAGTAGTATCAAGCCTCCCTGTAGTTAACCTAAGGTATCCCTTACGCTGACTTAGCGACCATAATTGATTAACAGGATTGTGGTTCAATTGCCAAACCAGGGGCAAATCGCGTTCACCACGCCTGCGGTTAAACTCATCCGATGAGATGATACCTGGCATGAGCGGTTTATTTGCCGGTAGCGCGACAGTATCGGGCGCCTGATGATTTACACCCAATACAGGCCAGCCATCTTCCCATTTTACAGGCACCAGGTAAGGCACCCGGCCTACTGAACCAAAATCGCGGAAAAGATAGGCAAACCACCGGCCGTTTGGTGTATTTACCAAACCACCCTGGGCTACGCCTTTGTCCTGTAATGCCAGCCGGCCCTCATATGGGCCGGTAATATTATCTGCCCGGTGAATAAGAACACTTCGCATTCCACCACGCGGCCATGAAATGTTGAACAGGTAATATTTCCCCTTGATTTTAAACATCTGCGAGCCTTCTGCCGGCAAACCCAAATTCGGCCCGGCAGCCAGGCTGGCGTTCTCTATCAACACCCGTGGCTTTGTGCCGGGTTTTAAGCCAGACAGGTCATCCTTTAATTGTGCCAGCATGATGCGCCCGCTTCCATAAATCATATAAACTTTGCCATCATCATCAAAAAACAAGGAGTGGTCATGCAGGCTTGGTTTAAAGGATAAAGCCTTCCACGGGCCCTTTTCAATATTATGAGTGGTATAAATATACGTTTTGCCGGTATTGCCCGCAAAGGTAGATACATAATAAATGCCATTGTGACAGCGCAGGCTGCTTGCCCATGAACCTCGCCCATAGCTACTTTTACCATTGTTTAAGTTTAGGTCATCGGTATCATCCAAAATATCATACGCATAGCTTACAAGTTTCCAGTTAACTAAATCTTCAGATTTCATGATTGGCACCCCGGGGCTCATATGCATAGTAGTACTGCTCATGTAATAAGCATTACCGACCCTGATTATTGAAATATCAGGCACATCCGCGTAAATAATTGGATTATGAGCCGTTTGGGCAAAAGCCGCGCAGGTGGCCAACAAAAAAAAAGCGAACCCCAGAAAATAGTTATTGAAAATTTTGCTCATGGTTGGTTTATGATGTTATATGCATAAATAGCAAAAAACACGCTTAATTGCTTTACTCACAATTAAGCGCACTTAAATATATTAACACAGCAAGGCAGCTTAGTCTTTAAACAGCAGCGGCGCAAGTTCTTTCAGGCTGCGGCGCCCGGTTAGAAACTCATGGGCAGTATTCTCTGAAATAAAAGGCACGGCGTTGTAGCCTGCTTCTTTTAATGCAGTCGCAGCTTTATTTACTATAAGTAAACACTTTGAATTCATATCTTTCGTCATTTACATTTCAAGATAGTTGTATTTCCAGATTGCCATTCAACAAAATAGTATTAAGCCAACAGCACTAAGTCGTAAGTCTAAAGTTGAATTTTCCTTTTTTGGCTTAGAACTTCAAACTTTGGGCTAAAGACTATCCGGCAATTTATCATTGACATTAGTGAGTCCTGAAATTCCACTTGGAATTATCACTATCCATATCAAATTTGGCGAGTGTAGGCGTGCTGTCTCCAGATGAAACTAAAGCCAATTGCTCTTTCGAATTTGGAACCACTTTTGGCATAATCCGATAAGTTCCATCAGTCAGCTGATCAATTCGCCATAATTGTTCCGGCGCTCCGGTAAATGTTGGTACTGTCACAAGCTCAGCTTCGGCTGTTGCTGCTAATGCGCGGTCTGTTCCGGCAATTACTATTTTATAATATGGTCCGCCCAGGTATCCCCCTGCACCAGGGACTGGCGAAATTGCCCATTTTTGATGCGGGCGAAACATATAATCACTTATCCGCACATCAATGTTTCCGGCTGGCCAGCCTTTAACTACATCTGCTAACTCCTGCGATGGTACCGGTTTCACGGGTTCATCATTATTCCGGTTAAAACGCATCCCACCCGGCATTCTTATAAAATCAACGCCCAATTCTAAGGCATATCCCCTTCGCTCAGACTCAATTTCATAAATTCCTTCTTTAAAGTTATCACCTCCCACAGGCCATCCATTTTTCCATAGCAACGGGCGGATACCTAATACGCTACGGCCACTTTGATCCAGATCTGCCTCGTAATGGCAAGACATTTTTTCGACCCCATCGCCAACTACAATACGTCCAAAATGTCCTGGCCCAATCAGCCTGTCGCCAGCTGCAACTACCATTTTACCACCACCCTTCAACATATCCCTTCCCATATTATCAAGATATGGCCCGGTTACTTTCCTGGAGCGGCCAACAACAATATTATAGGTTGAGTTTGGGCCATCACAGCAGGTACCATGTGTTCCAAGCAAATAGTACCATCCATCACGGTATAACAAATCTGTGGCCTCACAATCAATAGCTATGTTTAGTGCCTTATTACCTTCAACACGCTTACCCGTTTTAGGGTCAAGCTGCACCAGGCGTATATACCCAAAATAGGTGCCGTACGATAACCATAACCTTCCATCGGTTGGGTCAAGCAGAAGCCCCGGATCTATCGCGTCATTATCCTCGATACCATCAGACGAAGCAACTTTTACAGGTTCTGAATATTTAAAGTCCGGAGATTTTGGATCAAGCGACTTATTCCACATGGTCAGTATTGTTCCGTTATGACCGCCTGCCAGGCCACCGCCGGTGGCGCCATAAACAATAAGGTAGCGGTCACCAATTTTTAATACATCAGGAGCGGCCCCGCCGCCTGGCCTTACTCCGCCTCCATTCCATGTCCAGCCATCTTCGGATATTAACCCGCCTCCAAATGTTCCGAATGTGTAATACTTTCCATCGCATTCTGCAATGGTAGAGGGGTCATGTATAAATGGTTTGCCAACTTGTGCATTGGCCTGTCCGGTTAATAACAATGAAAACAGGGCTATAGTACTTAATACCTTTACTATTAATTTCATAATAACTCAATTGCTTTACAAATTCGATGTTAAATGGGATGATCAGTTAATTTATTGCAGCGTGATAGTTACATCTTTTATCGGCGCTCCTTTTTCATCCAGCAGCCGAACACAAAAATCACTGAGCCCGGGCCCATTGATCACTGCTCCGCGTATGATATTTTTCCCTTTATTTAGTGTCAGCCGGGCCGAAACACAATCATCCATTACCATGCGCCTGTCCCCATCAAGTATCACTGCTTCTTTTCCATTTAGCCACCACATTGATCCTCCGTTTGACCCTGCCGCCAATCTTACATTTTTTATCTCCCGCGGGCTGTTTACTATAGTTACTGCCCAAAATAATACGGCATAGGTCTGTTTCTTTAACCCATAGGCAAGACGAAATAATTTGACGTTGAAATTGGGGCTTTCCAATGCATGCCATAACAATTCCTGTTCGCCGACTTTTACTTTTTCATCATTCTTTGGAATAACCGTAAACTGGTTTGGGAAATAATCGGTTTCAAATTGCGTTTTCAGGTAGTTAACGGTAAAAACAAGATTACTCCGTATGGATTTGTTAATGGGTTCTAATAGTGACCAACGCTGAATAAACCCTTCACTATTCGGGGCTTTTTTTGATACGGTAGCCGGGGTAAAGAATGGCGCGATACTTCGTACGGTATCATTTGCGGTTATAACATCTATCTTGCCTGGAGTTGCAGACTGTCCTTGTGATCTTAATCCTGACAGAATTACAAAGCCCGCCGCCAACAATAGTGCACTGCGTTTAATATTCATGGTAGATTCTTTAACTTAATCAATTTTGGAAAATAATAAATTGTCGAAATACAAATGAGCTTTCGGCCTATTGATGCGTTGCATAGAAACCATTTGCATGGTACATCAATAGCCTGATACCCTCACATCTCATTGATGATACTTGGGGTTAACATTAAAATGTTTCTTCAATTTTTAAAAATGGCTTATAAATTATTGCCCCAAAACTATACCTTCAGAAAAGGACATCATCACACTATTCAGCAATAAAAGTCAACTTTTGTCAATAACCGGGCATGAAATATAGGTTATGATCGGTTTTCTATCATTTATTCGGGCATGGCCTTGGTGCCTTTACCTTCTTTTAAGCAAGAAAGCCGGTTAAAATTTTCAGTCTTCATTAACCGGCTCAAATCCGTTTCCGATTAGTGCTTTTTTACCTGGGCATTATGTTGGATCAGTCGGAAAAGTTGGGGGGGGGCGATCCTCAGGCATATATTTTGGCAAGCCTGAATAAGAAGAAAGTAGTATCTCTTACTCCTCTTAAAGTAGCTCTAAAAGCTTTTACCTTAGCATTAAATGATTCGGCTGAAGCATTTGTACTTCTGTTGTCGAAGAAGTTTAAGATAGATTCATAATGTGTTTGTACAGATTTAGATACGGTTTTAAAAGACTCAATTCCTGCATCTTCTACATCATTATACCAGATTGCCAGTCTTTTAAACGCCTGCTGCTTGTCTTTACAGATAGTGAAAATCTGCCCCAGCCGGACTGACAGGTTGTAGGCTTTGAGCAGCAAGGGATACCTTGGAAACAACAGATCAGCTCTTTCTTTCTGTGATACAGTCCATTTAGATGGGTGTTTAAATAGTAGATACCTGCTTCTGGCCAGTAATTGTTTTAAAGTATCCCCGTTGCTAAATACTTCAGGCTGATAGCTTTGCTTGTTCTTTTTAGCATCCTGTATTGCTTTGTTCTCTTGCTCTAATGCTTCCCAGCGATATTTGATCCTGGCTTCCTGTGCAGCATCATAAGCCAGCTTTTGTACATGGAACCGGTCAACAACCCGCACAGCATTATTGAAACACCTGCGGATAGCTTTGATCATGTTAGCAGCCATATCCATCGTCACTTCCTTAACTTTATTCCTTTTACGGACAGGTATTCGCTCCAGTACAGCCATGATCTGTTCGGCCTGTGTGCCTTTGATCATCGCTACGATAGCCTTTTTACCCCCTTTTGCTTCTTTATTGGTAACAATGGTATACAGTTCTCCGTTGCTTAAGGCGGTTTCATCTATACTCAGGTAAGGGCCTATATTATCTGCAAACAGCATCCACTCCTCTGCATGCTCTTTCTGAACCCAGCTGTGAAAATCACTCAGGTGATCTTTATATTGCTGACCGAGCTGCTTGCCGTCCACCTGATATAACTTGCCTAATAAATGGCTGCTAATAGGGTGATTATCCAAATATACCTTTTAAAAAAGTGCCGAATTCCGTAGTCATTCGCGCTCCTTTCCTTACTAAATCCCAGTCTCTTGTGATAATCTCACCACTTGCCTTTACTTCCCATCTGCGTCTTTTGATACACAGGGCAACCTTATGACCGCGGATGGGAAAGTCCTGTATGGCCGTTTCCGGTAAGAAGCCCTTGGATTCCAGTTGTGGCTTCTCATATCCTAATGGAGCAAGGTTCTTTTCTTCCAGGTAAATGTTCAATTGCCCGCTCTCAGATGAGCGAACATCCATAAGTTCAAAATATTCTAAAAGACCTTCAGGTAAGATTAAACGGACAAGGGTTTCGTATGCTGCTGACAAGGGTATTCGTATTTGTTATTCTAATGCAAAACAAATACTTTTTTTATTCCCCCACAA